>Ga0209536_100000470_pt1 | contig 65378 bp, 53 predicted proteins | sample DeeMarSeWOR28_12_FD_187461 | JGI IMG/M metagenome (GOLD analysis project Ga0209536, IMG submission 187461) | Marine sediment microbial communities from White Oak River estuary, North Carolina - WOR-2-8_12 (SPAdes) (version 2) | ecosystem: Environmental > Aquatic > Marine > Intertidal zone >...
GACTGTCTCCGCAGGATGTCCAGGACGTCGTCGTGATCGTGGCTCCGCTGCTCCCGCCCCCAGCCGGAGATGGAGGCCACGGAGCCCCAGTCCCTCAGTCCGCTCGTATGCGTCATGAGGTGGTGAAGCGTGATCGTGTGCCCGTAATCCGGAAGCTCCGGCACCCATTTCCGAACGTCGTCTTCGAGCGACAGCACGCCGTCCAGCACGAGGAGGACCACCGCGGCCGACGTGAACTGCTTCGAGACGGAGCCGCCCTCGAAGATCGTCCCGGGCGCGTTCGAAATTCCGTGCTCCAGGTCGGCCATGCCGTAGGCCCGCTCCAGAACGAGCTCGCCGTGCCGCGCGACGCCGACCGCGCATCCTGGGGACATCTCGCTGTCCCACGCCGAGAAGATCTCGTCGACGGTACCTTCGGCGGCCTGCGACTGCGCCCGCGACCGCGCAGGCAGGGCCAGCGCGGCAAGTGCGCCCAGCGTCGCGACCGCGCGCAGCGCTCTGCGGTGTTTCATCGTCTTCCGTCTGCTCCTGCTCCGAATCGTTCGACCCGCGCCGGGTTCGCTCGGACCCGACCCGGCCCATCATGCGCACTCCCGCGGCATACGAAAACCCCGCCCGGGGCGTCCCGGGCGGGGCTTCGGACTCCGGCCGCTCGGGCCGGGCGACACGTCAGTGCGAGAACGTCACTTCCGAGAAGTCGCTCCAGTCGACCTCGTACTCCCTGCCGTCGGTGCGGATGGTGAGACCCCGATTTCCCCGATCGACGTCGTTGGAGTCGGAGAGCTCGAAGGTGCGGCCATCCTTGAGCGTGACCAGCGCCCCGTTGCGGGAACGCTCGATTCGTTCGATCTGACCGAACTCGACGTGCAGCTCGATTCCGCGGATCTCGCCGTTGAGCATCTCCCACGTGTACGTCTCGTCGGCGTCCCAGACGATGCGACCGGTGTAGCGGTCTCCGAACCGATCCACGACCGTGCCTTCGATCGGGCGACCGCCGTCGAAGTTGGCCGCTTCCACCTCGTCCTCTGTGCCGTGGAAGTCGACGCGATCGAACTCGCGCCAGCTCAGCTTCACCGCGCCGAGCGTAGCGTCCGAGATTTCGATGCCGCTGATGGACCCGTCCACGTCGTTGGTCCCCTCGAGGACGTACTGCTCACCGCTGGTGAGGGTGACGCGGGAGGACCACGAGCCGTTGCGCTCGATCGAGGCGATCTCGCCGAAGGGTATGCGCATCCGCTCTCCGTCCGCGTCCCCGTCGAGGATGTCGGTCGAGTAGATCTCGTCGACGTCCCACGTTACGTAGCCCGTGAACTCCAGGCCCGACCGGGTCCTCAAGGTCCCGTGCATGCGGCTTTCGGCCGGCGGCGTGGAGCCCGGCGCCTCGAAGTCGATCGACTCGAGGTCGCGCCACTCGAACTCTGCCACATTACCGTCGGCTTCCTCCACGAGCAGGGCGCGAAGTCCCGAGCCGAGGTCGCTCGCGTTCGCGAGGAGCTCGACGCGCTCGCCGTTGCGCAGCGTGAAGTTCGCCGAGCTGCGACCCGTCACATCGATGCGGTCGACGTGGCCGAAGCGGATCCCCGAGACGCTGGAGCCGCCGCGACGCCGCGGCTTGGTGGCGTCGAGAAGGTCGGTCCAGCTTCCCTCGTTCCGGTCCCAGCGGATGTACCCGGTGAATTCGGCGCCGTACACGGTGGTGATCGTACCGTAGAGGCGGTTGACCCCGGTGAGCGGCGTGCGGGTCCGCTCGATGCGGACGGGCTCGGGGATCGGCTCGGGCTCCGGGATCTCCACGACCTCGACCACGATCGGCTGCACTTCGTGGACCACGGGCGCCTCCGGGGCGGCCGTGACCCTGTTCACGAAGAGCCCCATCGTGATGAGTGCGGCGACGATCGCGGATCCGGTGACCACCGACAGGTTCTTGGCGTCCTCTTGCAGCCCCGGTTCGTGCTCCCTCATCCCTCGCCTCCCTGGTTCGGTGTGCGTTCGGCGACCCCAACAGGCCTACGGGCGGGATCGCCCCCAGATTCACCCCGGCCATCCCGCGCTTCATCTCCTTTGACGCAACGAATCCCGAAATCGTTGCGTCCCCCCGAAACGCAGCGAGCGGGCGGAGGTCTTCGCCCCGCCCGCTCGTGCGCCCCGCCCGCCCGCGGAGACCCGGCAGGGCCCTACTGTTCGGTCACCGGTCGGGTCTCGCCGTCGCGAAGATGCAGGTCGAGCCACGCCGTCCAGCGACCCCAGAGATCGAGCAGCGTCGAACGGCTCGCCGGTCCATGGTCCTCGTACGGGTAGAGGTACATGGCCGCCTCCTTCCCGAGCCCGTTGAGGGCGTGGAACATCCGGGGCGCGTGATCCGGGGCGGTCCCCACGTTCTGGTCCTGGAGTCCGTGATAGATGAGCAGCGCGCCCGTCAGGTTGTTGGCGTGGAAGAAGGGAGACATGGACGTGTAGACGTCCTTCGCATCCCAGAAGATGCGCCGCTCGGACTGGAACATCAGCGGGGTGAGCGTCCGGTTGAAGTTCCCGTCACCCGCGATGCCCGCCTTGAAAAAGGGCGTGTGGACCATCGCGTTGGCCGTGGAGAACGACCCGTACGAATGTCCACCGATCCCGAGCCGCCGCCGGTCGATCAGCTCGCGCCGGTCGAGCTCGTCGATCACGGCCGCGAGATTGTTCCGCAGGTCGTGCTCGTAGTTGTTGTTCATCTGACCGTCCTTGCCGACGATCGGGGCGTCCGGCTCCACCACCGCATAGCCGAGCTGCACCAGGTAGTGCATCGAACGTGTCCCGAAGCTCGGGAACGCGTTCTTGTCGTACGTCCTGCCCCGCTCGTCGTAGCTCTCCTGATCCGTGTACTCGCGCGGATAGAACCAGAACATCGCCGGGAGGCGCGTCCCGTCCTGGTAGCCCGGAGGAAGCGTGACGTTGACCAGGAACCGGAACCCGTCCGGGCGCTCGACCGTGAAGCGCCGTCGGGGCGCCTGCGTCATCTGCGGCGAGTAGTCGACATTGGCCGTCAGCTGCCGCCGGCGGTCCCCTTCCACGCGATAGGACTGCGAAACGTCGGTCGGTGACTCGCGGGAGACGACGAGCGCGGCCGCGTCGACGTCGAGCACGGAGACGATGCGCTCGCTCTGCTCCTCGTTGTCCGACTCGAAGACCCGCTCCCTTTCTCCGGTCCGGATCTCGACCCGGTCGAGGAAATTCTTCGGGCTTTCGACCATCGGGTCTTCGTTGTACTGGAAGCCGAAGAGGTAGACGTGCCGACCGTCGGCGGATGTCTGAACGAGACGCGCATCACTGCGTTCGGAACCCCCGAATCGGCGATTGACCCTGGGGACGCCGCCCCCGGTCTCGAGCAGGGATCCCGGGTTGCCGTAGAAGTCGTCCGACTCGTACTCGGCGATCGTGTACACCGTCGTCGGGTCGGACAGGTCGACGGCGAGCTCGCGCACCGTTCCGGTCGGCTCGTCTCGTTCGGAGCCTTCTCGCTCCGGCCGGTGGGTCACGAAGAGCATCCCGTGATCCTCGGAGAAGCGGTGCGCGGACATCTCGTCCTCGCTCTCGTAGACCACCGACAGGCTGCCTTCGTCGAACGGCGGAGCCCACAGCATGACACGGTCGGCGGCCTCGGAGTCGGCACCGTCGCCCGTGTTCTCCTCTTCGTCGTCGACGTCCTCCTGCTGCAGGAAGGAGAGACCGGCCCCGTCGGCCCTCCACGCGAGGTCGCGACGGTCGGGCTCGTCCTCGCTTCCTCCGACCCCCGGCGCGGTCGGCAGATTGCCGTCGATGCCGGTCTGCGTTTCGGTCCGTTCGAGCTCGGCCAGCACCGTGCCGTCCCGGTCCCAGACCTCTTCGACGTGGCCGAAGCTCCGGACCGGCACGATGTAGCTGAACGGCTTCTGCATCACTTCCACCCGGGCGTGGGCCCCGGTGGGTGAGAAGTCGAAGCTGGTCACCATGGCGGGATCGCCGATCTCGGTCACGGCACCGCCTTCGACGCCGACCAGTGCGAGCTGCCCGGTGGCGTGCCACTCGAGCAGCTCCTCGTCGTGCGGCGTGGCCATCAGGCTGGCGTACGTGCGGAGCATGTTCTCGCCGTCCTCGGTCAACTTGACCTGCGGGCCGGTGGGCAGGGCAGGCGCCTGGGGGCGCGGGGATCGATCGGTCGGGACGAGCACGGTCGCGATCTCGGACCCGTCACTCGTCCACTCGAAGCCCGTGACCATGGTGGCGAGGACAGGGCGCGGGGTGACCTGCCGACTCCGACCGGACGCGGCATCCGCGACCCAGATGTGGGTGGCGTCGGCCGTGTGGACGTAGAAGGCCAGCATCGAGCCGTCGGGCGACCAGGTGGCGTTCGACACGCGCACCCCGGAGGGCACGTCGACGTCGGTGACGGATCCGTCTTCGGAGGAGATCAGCCGAATCCCGACGTTCGACCGGATGGTCAGGTCGCGGTGCCGGTTCGCTCGATGATCGATGAAGACGCCGCCGAGCTCGTCGAAGGGCTTGGAGAAGCGGTCCATGGTCACCGGTCCGTCGCCGATCTCGTGCAGGAACCACCTGCGGTCGGGGCTGATCCCGTCGAGGGTGGCGTTCAGATACCGGGGGGCGAGGACCATGTCGGCGATCTCGCCGGGGGGACGGACGTAGGCCTTGTCCGCGAGGATTTCTTCGGGGGTCCTGGCCTCCTGCGACCAGGCCGGCATCGCCAGCGTCGCGAGGAGAATCAGGCTCGATGCGAAGCTTCGTACGTTCCCGTTCATCGTAACTCCGGGAGGGTCGGTCGTTCGTGAGCGCGGCCGGTCGGCGCAGGCGTTTCGCCGACAAGGTGAGGGGGGCGGAGTGATCTCGACAGCCCCGCCACCCACGCGCGGGTCGAGCGCTCCGGCCGTCGGGCGTCGAGCGTTCCGCCCGTTGGGCGATGTTCGAACAACGGTTAGCTTCGGGCTCTTGCCGACAGATCTTTTCTTGCAGGGATTTCCGATGAAAAACGGGATGGGTGTGGCGCTCCTCGGTGCGTCGATGATTCTGGGAGCGTGCACCGGCAGCGGTGGCTCGGCTTCGTTCGAGAACGCCGCTCTGGAGACCGACGACCAGAAGGCGAGCTATGGCATCGGCCTCAACGTCGGAGGGCAGATTGCCGACACCCGCGACCGGCTCGATCGTGCTGCCTTCATGCGGGGACTGGAGGACGCGCTGCAGTCCAACGACCCCGCGGTCGACCGCGCGGAGCTCCAGACCATCCTGCAGAACTTCGGCCAGCAGATTCAGGCCGCTGCCGCCCAGGAGCGCGCGCTCGTCGGTCAGGCGAACGCGGAGGCCGGCGCCGCCTATCAGGAGGAGAACGGGGCCCGTGAAGGCGTGACCACCACCGAGAGCGGACTTCAGTACGAAGTGCTCCGGGAAGGCGACGGCGCGCGGCCGACGGCCGAAGATCAGGTGCGGCTGCACTACCGCGGCACGCTCATCGACGGAACCGAGTTCGACTCGTCGTACGAAGGCGAGCCGGTGGTCTTCGCTGCCGGGCGCCTGATCCCCGGCTTCACCGAGGCGCTTCTGCTCATGCAGGAGGGGAGCCACTTTCGCGTCGTGATCCCGTCGGAGATCGCCTACGGCCCGCAGGGCGCGGGCAACGGGCCGATCGGTCCCAACGCGACCCTGATCTTCGAGATCGAGCTGTTCGAGGTCGTGCAGTAAGTCCAGCGGTTGGTGATGTCGTTTCTTTCGCGGCTGTTCGGCACTCGTTCCCGCGCCCCGTCGCGTCGGGACGTCGAGGCCGAGCTGAGCAAGCTCGAGGCGGAGGCGAAGGATGCCCGGCCCGGGTACGTCGGATCGGCGTACAACCGGGCCGGTGACGTCGCGCTCCGACACAAGCAGGCGGACCGCGCCATGCAGTACTACGGTCGGGCCATCGACGCCTTCCTCCAGGATTCGCAGCGCGAGGCGGCCCGAGGGGTAGCGAACAAGATCGTGCGCGTCAGGCCGTCGGCCGTGCGGACCCTGTGCACGCTCACCTGGCTGGACCTCGCCGCGCGCCACGACGCGATGGCGCTCCTGCACGTGCGGGACTATGCCGATGCGGCACGCGATGCGGGCCAGGAGGCCGTGGCTGCCACGCAGATCTTCGAGATGGCCGGGATCTCGGCGAATGCTGACTTCCTGGAGGGCGCCGCCGATGCGCTCGAGGGCCTCGGGTTCGGGAACCGGGCCGGTGAGGTGCGGAAGTGGGTGCCCGACGGGGCGCCGCACGCCATCCTCGACGAGGACAAGCTCGTGGCGGCGTGTGTGGAGGCCGCGGTCAAGTCGGGCTCCGAGAGCCTCGAGCTGATCACGGACGACGCGGTGCCCGCCGATCCCGGCGATGAGGGGGATTCACCCCGACCCGCCGTCGAGGACGAGCCGACGGCCGAGGACGCGGAGGCTCGGACAGGGCCCTGAATCCGGCGGTACCGGAGCGTTCGACCCCCCGTCGGCCGGGGGCGATCCATGCCGGAGGAAACGAAATCGCCCCGAGATCCGTCCAAGAAATTAAGAGAGCAACCAGCGTGGCCCGGCATCGGCTGCGCCATGAACCCGATGTGGGGAGGACGAGACGGTGATGGACATCCTGATTCGGATCCTGGTCAACGCGATACTCCTGTTCCTCGTGGGCCGACTGGTGAGCGGTATCGAGGTGCGGGACGGGAAGGCCGCGATCTTCGGCGCGATCGCCTTCGGGCTCGCCAACGCCTTCGTGGGCAAGATCCTCGTCCTGCTCACCCTGCCGATCACCTTCCTGACGCTCGGCCTGTTCCTGCTGGTGATCAACGCGCTGATGCTCATGCTCGCGGCAGCCTTCGTCGACGGCTTCGAGGTCGAGGACTTCGGCTCCGCCTTCTGGGGTGCCGTGGCGCTGGCCGCGATGAACTTCCTGCTCGGCATGATGTTCTGACGGGCCGCCCCGCAGGGCGACCCGCCCGTCTCAGCGGGTCGCGGCTTCCTCCTTGAAGCGGCGATAGACGGCGCGCGCCTCGTCGAACTGGGCGTACACGTGGTCTTTCTCCGCCTGTGACCGCCAGTGCGGCCACGCCTCGGCCATCGACTGAAGCTTGTCGATCCAGGCGAGGCTGTAGTCGGCGGACTCTGCGGAGCGCACAGGGGCGCCGTCGACCTCCACCCAGATGGGGTTGGTGGCGGCCTGCACCCACGTGATGTCCATGGGGAAGCTCTCCCCCTCCGCGCCGTTCACGCGGACGTGGTACCAGCCCGATTCCTCGGGTCGGAAGGAACGCTCGAAGGAGAGCTGTGTCCGGTCGCCGGAGAACGGAATCGAGGCGATGACCTCGCCGTTGAAGAGGATCTCGGCCCGCTCGAGGGGGGTGATGGAGTAGACCTCGAGGGTGGCGATGACGTCTTCACCGGACTCCATCCGGATCGTCTCGCCGGGAATGCGCCCGTCGAGCTCGAACTCCACGAGCGGACCGTTGGAGAAGAAGGCGTGCTGACTCTTCATGCCTTCGAGCCACGCCTCCATCGTCAGCTCGTCGTCGGGGATCTTCACGTACGTGCGCACGGATCCCACGAGGGGCGTCGTGTGCAGGTTGCTGATGGAGTCCTCTCCCCCGACGAGCGCGACCCTGAGCCCGTTGTTCCACGCCGCGTAGAGTGGCGCCCAACCGGTCTGGGACGTCGACCACTCCACGGCGTCCGTCGTGGTGAGGGCCGCATCTACCATGAAGCCCTTCGCGCCCCCGAGGTCTCCCTCCAGGGGGTCGCCGTCGAAGAAGGAGTGGACGTAGCCGGTGTAGGCTCCCTGCCTTTTGGCCTTCCTGAACATGTCCGTGTTGGACGGATAGAGGCTTTCGATCCCGGTTCCTTCGTATCCCGTGGTGAACGGCGAGATGAGGTGCTCCTCCATGCCGAACATGAAGACGTGGCCGTAGAAGGGAGGGCGGAACTCCTGTCCGACCACGAGCACCATGTCGTCTCGGGACAACGGGTGGGCGCCCCCGCCCGGCACGAAGTACTGGTAGTCGAGAATCCGGTTGTCCTTGTTCGCGACCTGCTCGAGCACGATGTCCTGGTCCTCGCCCTCGGACATGAACATGAGATTCTCCAGGGAGTTGTGGAGATTCCCGCCGTAGTTGGCGTGCACGTGGGTCGACCCGCTGTACCATCCGCGAGCCTCCATGTCGACGAGGTGCTCCAGGCGGACGGTGACGTCGGTCGTCTCACCGGCCCGGATCGTCACTGTCCGGTCCGCAGGGACGTGCTCGAACCCCTTGACCGCCACGAAGCGCGTCTCGCCCACCGGTACCTCGACCTCGAAGGTGCCCGGGTGGTGAAAGGCGCCAACGCGCGCCCGCTGAGGCAGCCGGGCGTATTGCTCCGGGGGCGCGTAGGACTTCCCGTCGGACGCCATTACGTGCACGCGACTTCCGGTCGGCGTCCCGTCGGGGCCGAGGGTAGTGACGCGCAGCCGGCCCATGGGATTCAGCCATCGCTGCCCCGTGATGGCGACGTCGACGATCCGCCCTCCGTACGTCTCCAGCAGTCGGAGTCGGGGCTGCCCGTTGACCCCCGAGTTGTCGATGAACGCGATCCACTCCCCGTCGGGTGACCAGCGGGGATGGAAGGCATCGTGCTCGAAGAAGGTCATCTTGTACGGCTCGCCGCCCACCGTGGGCTGGACGTACAGGTTGTTGAACTGATCGGCGGTGCCCCTCGTCGACGAGAAGACGAAGCGCTTGCCGTCGATGGAGACGTCGGGCTGGGTCCGGTACAGCGTCTGCTCGGCGAGCACCTCCAGACGCTCCTCGAACCCGCCGGCGCGGGCAGGAACCCGGAAGACGTTGCCGCTGCCCAGCGGTACGTCCCGGTTCGAGACGAGCAGGAGCTCCTCGCCGTTCGGAAACCAGGTCGGATTGATGTGGATGTCCTCGGATCCGAAGTAGAGCCGGTCGCGGCCGAAGCTGTTGTCCGAGGTGACCGCCACCGGTTCACCGGCCCAGGCTCCGTCGGCGAAGTCCCGGACGAAGACGTTGAAGTAGCCGCTGGGCTCGGTGGACACGTAGACGATCCTCGATCCGTCCGGGCTGAACGAGGGATCGGCGTACACCTCCTCGTCGTCGGTGAGCATGTGCGTCTCTCCCGTCGTGAGGTCGAGCACGCCGAGGCCGATCGACCGTCCGTGGTCGTCGGCCGTGTAGACCAGCCACCGCCCGTCGGAGGAGTAGTCCGGAGACGAGTAGTATGCGGGGCCCGACACCAGCTCGATCGCGAGGCCGGATTCGATGTCCACACTCCAGATCGACCCGTGCATGGACAGGGCGACGTGCTCCCCGTCGGGGGCCCAGGAGGGGGCCCACGGTGCCGAGTTCACCGCCGGCGGAAGGTAGAAGTTGTGCATGTAATTCCCGCCCATCCGGGCGGCGGGATACGAGCCGAATCGTTCCTGTGCGACGCTCGAGGTGGCGGTGGAGAACGACAGCGCCGCGAGGATCATCGCGGTGGAGTGACGGACACGAAGCAAGGGGTCCTCCGGGGTTCACGGGCTTGCGTGGCCAAGCTGGGTCGTGCCCGGATCGGGAACAAGACCGGGATCGGCGCCCGATCAAGACCCTTGGGTTGGCCCGACGCCGACCCCTAATTTGCGGAACGTCGATCAACTCTCGAACGACGATCCGGTTATGGATATTGCGCGACTCCGCATGCTCCTGGTGATCCCGGTCGCGCTGGTGGCAGCCTGCGCCTCGGCCGAGGACCGCCTGAACGAGGGCATCGCCCTGCAGTCTCAGGGCCGATACATCGATGCCGTGTACCGTTACGCGGAAGCCATCGAGAAGGACCGCGAGCTGGTCACTGCGCGGGAGCGCATGCTCGCCGCAGGCGACTCCGCGGTCATGCTCGCGATGGACGCTGCCGACGATCTCGAGCGTCGTGGTGACCCGGTTCGGGCCGCCGATCAGTACGTGACCATCGACCGGATGCTGGCACGCATCCGCGAGGTGGGTGAGCGTCCGATCCTCCCCTCGGACTACGCGACGATCCGTCGGGCGATCTTCGACAACGCCATCGAGTGGCAGATGGTTCGCGGCGACGAGGCCACCCAGGAGGGCCGGTGGCAGGACGCACGCGGCTACTACGTGAATGCCCGTGGCAGCTACCTGCCGTCGCGCGACCAGGTCGAGGCCTCCTACGATGCCGAGACGCGGCTGCTGCTGCGGTGGGCCGAGATCGACCTCCACGATGCGCAGCCACGCGCGGCGTACGGGCGCGCACAGGAGGCTCTGGAAGTGCGGTCGTCTCCCACGCGGGAGACCGTGCTGGCGGTGCGCGAGATTCAGGATCGGGCCCTTCGCGAGGGCACGGTCGTGCTCGCCGTCGTGCCCGTGACGGCGGACCCCGGAGTCCGGGAATGGCTCGGGGGAGAGTTCGAGATGAGGCTCGACAGTGATCTCGGGCTGGACCACTGGACGAACCCGCCCCTCTTCGTGGAGATGGCGGATCCGCTCCTGCTGCGCTCCGAGCTCAGGGGTCTCCTTCGAGGTCAGGCCATCCAGTCTCCGATGCTGGTGGGCAGGGCCCTGCAGCTGATCGGGGCCGATCTGGGGGTCATGATCCGCGTCGCCTCCATCGAGGTCGTCGAGGAGGACGTCGATCGGGACCGGCACGAGACGGTGGTCGAGCGGAACGCGCGACGGCGGACGGTGGTCGCCGGCGGAATGGCCTATGCGATGGCCGATGGGCAGGTGGGAGAGATCGCCTCGGGGCCCTCGGGGACGGACCCCGAAGGCCGGGAGAACGAGGGCCGCGGGCCGCCCGAGGACGGGAACAACGGGCGCGGACCGCGTGACGGGGGTGCCCTGGATCCGGACACGTGCGGAGGCAACAACGGGCGTGGCCCGCCCGAGGAGGGCAACAACGGGCGCGGACCGGGCGACGAGGGTCGGCCCTGCGACGATGGCACGCCCGACGCCCCGGGTGGGGACAACGGCGACGGGGCAGGCAACGGCGGGGGCGACGGGCTCCCGGGCCCCGGTGAGAACCGGAGAAGCGGCCCCGAGGACGAGGGCATCGATTCTCGGATCGGCGGAACAGGCGACCCGGCGGGCGAGCCGGACCGCCGGCCCGGAGCGCCGTCTGTGCCGCTCACGGATACCGTGACGTACACGACCGTTCGAGGCACGATGACGTATCACGTCGTGGCCGAGGTCCTCCTCGTCGATCCGACCGGTCGCGAGGTGGGTCGCTTCACGGCCTCTTCGACGCAGAGCGGGCCGTTCGAACGGGGCGAGTTCGCCGGCGACCCCGGGGTGCTCAGGCTCGAGCCGGATCACCAGCGCTTCTTCGACCCCCGTGTCATCGGAAGTCAGATGGCCGCGATCGAGGCGGCGGTGCTCCAGGAGCTGGCCGCGGCGCTCGCGGTGGGGACGTACGACCAGGTTCTCGCGGGTATCCCCTGACGTGTGGACGCGGCGCGCGGCGCCGTGGGCCGCACTCGGGTCGGCGGCGGCGGTGGTGGTCGCCGTCGCCGGCCTGGTGGATCTCTCGCCAAGGGTCGAAGGTGAGTTCTTCTTCGCCGAGGACGATCCACAAATGCTGTCGTCGCGGGCCGTGGCGGAGGACTTTCCGTCGGGCTCCCAGCTCGTCCTTCGTGTCGAGGACCGAGGCGGCGACCCCGACGCGTACCAGCGACGCGTAGAGGTCCTCACCGCGGATCTACTGCTGGTACGCGGTGTCGAGAGCGCGTACAGCATCTCCACGAACGACCCTGCCCGGAGCCCGCTGTACGCCCGGATCCTCCTCACCCCCGACGAGGCGGCCACCAACGTCCTCCTCGTGGTGGACGACACGGATCCGGAGATCCTCCTTCCGCGGGTGGAAGCTGCCGTCGCCGCGCACCAGGGGCCGAACCTCCACATCGTGGTGTCGGGCGTGCCGGCCATCGTCGAGCAGATACGGCGAAGCCTCTATCGGGACCTCGTCGTGTTCAGCGCCGCTGCGGTCGCGGTGTTCGCACTGCTCATCGGCCTCGTCTACCGCGATGTCGGCGTCGTCGTGGGCACGCTCGCGACGTGCGTCACGTCGGTCGGCGCGACCCTTCTGCTGGTCCGGTCGATGGACGTCGGCATCGGGCTGCTGACCGCGAATCTGGTCACGATCGTCTTCGTGCTCACGCTCTCCCACGTGGTGTTCCTGTCCGCCAACTGGCGGAGGGCCTCGGCGCTCCGCGGATCGGAGGAGGGCGAGGTGGCATCGAACGAGGCGAGGGCCGTCGTGCTCCGCGACGCGATGCGAGCCACGTGGGAGGGATCGTTCTGGAGCATGGCCACCACGTTTCTCGGATTCGCGAGTCTGCTCGTGGCGACGGCCCGTCCGCTGCGCGAGCTCGGCATCGCGGGCTCCGTGGGAGCGCTCACCGCCCTCGTCGTGTCCTACACGGTCTACCCTGCCTTCCTGGGGACGTGGGCGCGGGCACGATCGGCCGGAGGCGAGCGCCAGTCGGCCCGCCCCCTCGGGGGAGGGCGGTGGATCCTGCCCGTGGCCGGGCTGGGCGTGGCGGTGCTGGCAGCCGGTGTTCCCCGCGTGGATACCGATCCGAGCCTCCTGAGCTACTTCGCCGAGGAGTCGGAGCTCTACGAGGGGCTCGCGCGCATCGATGCGGATGGGGGCAGCAGCCCCCTCGACATCGTGGTCCGGGACCCCGACGGGCAGGCGATCTCGGCCCGACCCGTATTCACGAAGCTCGAAGCGCTCCAGGCTTCGCTGGAGGGGGACAGCGCCGTCGGCGTGGTGCTGTCTCCGACCGTGCTGATCGAGCATGCGCGGACGATCCCGCTGGCCGGCCTGTTGCCCGTCGGCATGCTCCTGGATATCGCCTCGTCCGACGCTCTGGATCGGGTAGGCCGTGGCTTCGTGCGGCCGGAGCGTGATCGGGCCCGCTTCGCGCTGCGGATGCGGGAGACGATCGACGAGGATCGGACGGAGGTGATGCGACGCCTCCGCGGCCAGGTCGAGGCGGCCGGGCTCGAGACCGCAGTCATGGCCGGCCTCTACGATCTCCAGGCTCAGCTGGGACGACTCATCGCGTCGAGCCTCCGCATCGGGATCGGAGGACTTCTCCTGCTGTTCTTCGGCGTGGCCCTGGTCGTCGGCCGGTCCTTCAGGGCCGCGGCGACGCTATGGATCTGCCTGGCCGCGGTCCCGGTGGTGATCCTGGGCGCGTTCGGCCACGCGGGCATCGCGGTCGACATCATCACGTCTCCGGCGGCCAACATCGCGCTCGCGATCGGGGCGGACTCGATGATTCACCTCGTGGTGCGCGTCCGCCGGCTGACGGCGGCCGGTGATCCGGCTCCGTGGGCCGGAGCCGTAACCCAGGTGGGTCCCGCGGTTCTCGCTGCCGCGCTGATCGTCAGCGCGGGCTTCGGGATCTTCGTGCTCTCGTCGTTCCCTCCCACGCAGCGGTTCGGCGTGGCCGTCATCGTGGGAGCGCTGTCCGCGGGAGCCGTGGCGCTGCTCGTGCTGCCGCGCCTCGCTTGCCTCCGGTCGGGCGGGGCCGACAGGTTGTCGCCCGTCCAGAGCTGAGCTCCCGCGCACCCGCGACCAGGCGACGAATCCGAGATGGCCGACACCCGAGCCCCGAACGGGGCGTCCGCAGGGCACGCCCCTGCCGCCAGCGGTCTCGAGCGCCGGCTTGGACTGCTCGGCCTCGCAGCCACGGGGATCTGCTCCATGCTCGGAGCGGCCATCAACATCGTGCCGTTCATGCTGCAGCGGAACGTGCCGGGCATCGGTCCGTACGTGCTGCCCGCCTACCTCTTCGCGGTGGTGCCTGCGCTGCTCGCCGCGATGGCATACGCGGCGCTCTCGTCCGCGATGCCCCGCGCCGGCGGAAGCTACGTCTTCGCGAGTCGTGGACTGAGCCCCTACCTGGGCTTCGTCGCGAGCTTCTCGCAGTGGTTCGGCCTCTCGGTCGCCATCGGGGTGGTGTCGTACCTCATGATCCCCTTCATCCGGGACGTCGTGGTAGCGCTCGGGTGGGAGGCGGCCGGGCCGACCTTCGACTCCGGGCCCGTTCGAGTCGGCCTCGCCCTCGCGTTCCTCTGGGCCTCGGTCGGCCTGAACCTGCGCGGCGTGAAGAACGTCGAGCGTATCCTGGTGCCGCTCATGTTCGTGATGTTCGCGCTCGGGAGCGTGGTCATCGTGGCCGGCCTGATCTTCGATCAGTCGGACTTCGCCGCCGCGCTGATGGCGCGCGAGGGGGTGGCCGTGCCCGAAGCGGATTCGGAGTTCGGCTGGGGACGCTTCCTCGCCGCGTCGGCGATTCTGTTCTCGAGCTTCATCGGATTCGACTCCATCGCCCAGGCGGGAGGCGAGGCGAAGCAGCCCGGGCGCAACCTGCCGCTCGCGATCTTCATCGCGGTCGGGACCGTGGGCACGTTCTACATGCTCTTCACCTGGGCGGTCTACAGCACGGTCCCCTGGGCGTTCATCGCGGAGCGCGCACAGACGCAGGACCTCACCGCCCCCGGCCTGCTGGGGTACGTGCTCGAGCCGCAGTGGACCGTGCTGATCCTGGCCGGCGCGGCGATCGCCCTGATCAACGACCTGCCCGCGATGCTGCTGGCCGTCTCGCGCCTGATGTTCGCGTGGGCGGAGGACGGCGTCTTTCCCCGTTCCGTCGCACGGGTGCACCCCCGCTGGCACACTCCGCACATGGCTCTGGGGGCGAGTGGGCTGATGGCGACCGCCGCGATTCTGGGGAGCCATTTCGCCGGTGACTTCTTCCTGGGCGTCGACATCCTCGTGACCTCGATGCTGGTCAACTTCGGGGTCATGTGCCTGACCGTGATCGCTCTGCCGCGCAAGAACCCGGAGATCGCCCGGGACGTCACCGTCCTCCCCCCGTCGATTCGTGCCCCGCTGGCTGCCGTGGGACTCGTGCTGCTCACGGTCTTCCTGGGCGTTCACGTGTGGAAGGACCTGACCGCAAAGGTCGGGGCGTGGTACTTCCACTCCACGCCGTTGTGGATCGCGGTCATGGCCGTCGCGACGCTGATCTACCTGCGGGAGGTCGCCGTGCTCCGGCGGTCCGGTGTGGATACGGACGCGCTGTTCAGGACCCTGCCGCCCGAGTAGGCGCCAACCCCCGGGAGACCCGAGAATGGCCCCCATCGACCGAATCGAGCTCGCTCCGGGCTTCGAGATCGCCCGCGTTCTGACCGGGATGTGGCAGGTCGCGGACATGGAGCGGGAAGGTGCCACGCTCGATCCGGACTCCGGCGCGCGGGAGATGGAGCGATACGCCCGAGCCGGATTCACGACCTTCGACATGGCCGACCACTACGGCTCCTCCGAGCTGATCGCCGGGCGGTTCAACGGGCGGGGCAACGTCCCGGGTGAGCTGCTGACCAAGTGGGTGCCCGAGCCGGGCCCGCACACGCGGGACGACGTTCGGGAGGCGGTGGAGCGCGCGCTTCACCGGATGTCGACCGACGTCCTGGACGTACTCCAGTTCCACGCGTGGAGCTATGCCGACCCCGGGTGGATCGACTGCATGCTCCACCTCCGGGAGCTGAAGCGTGAGGGGCTGGTCCGCCATCTGGCGGTCACGAACACCGACACCGCGCACGTCCGCATGCTGCTCGACACCGGCATCGACGTCGTGTCGAACCAGGTGTGCTACTCGCTGCTGGATCAGCGGGCCGGGGGCCCGATGACCGAGCTGTGCCTGGAGCGGGGGGTCGGGATCCTGGCCTTCGGCACGCTTGCGGGAGGCTTCCTCACGGAGCGCTGGCTCGAGGTCGAGGAGCCGATGATCGAGGAGCTCGAGACGTGGTCGCAGATGAAGTACAAGCGCTTCATCGACGCAGCCGGCGGGTGGGAGCGATTCCAGGAGCTCCTGCGGGCCGTGAATCGTGCTGCCGAGCGGCTCGGGGTCTCGATGGCGAACGTGGCGGTCCGGTACATCCTGGAGGCACCCGCGGTGGCCGGTGTGATCGTCGGTGCCCGGCTCGGTCGAAGCGAGCACCTCGACGATACGGCCCGGCTCTTCGAGTTCGAGCTCGACGAGACTTCGATCTCCGAGATTCAGAGCGTGCTCGCCGGCCTCGATCCGATCCCCGGAGATTGCGGGGACGAGTACCGGAGGCCGCCATTCCTCACGGCCGCCGGCGACCTGAGTGACCACTTCGACACGATGCCGCCTCCGTACCCCGTGCACGAGGGCCCCGGAGACCGTACGCGGGCGCTCAGCGGCACGGTCTGGGAGGATCTCGCCGGCTTCGCCCGGGCGGTTCGGAAGGGAAGCCGCATCTTCGTGTCGGGCACGACGGCGACGCACGGTGATCGACTCATCGGAGGGGAGAGCGCGGCCTCCCAGGCCCACTTCTGCCTCGACAAGATCGAGGGTGCCATCCGGTCTCTCGGGGGCACGCTCGACGACGTGGTGCGCACGCGTGTCTACGTGGCGCGCCCGGAGGACGCGGAGGCCATCTCCCGGGTGCACGGAGCGAGATTGGGGTCGGTCCAGCCGGCGAACACCCTCGTGCAGGCCGGACTCATCGGCGACGGTTATCTGGTCGAGATGGAGGCCGAGGCGGTGGTCGACGACCGGGCCTCGTCAGCGTCGAGCGGCACGTAGGAAGCGGCGCGCGAGCTGCGCGACGCGGTCTTCCGAATCGGCTTCTGCACGAACGAGGATCTTCTCGACCCAGGGCACGAGCTCGGGGTCGCCCCAGCGGTACCCGGTCGCCCGCTCGGCTCCGCGCGAGTCGCCCTCGTCCGCGCCCTGGATCAGTGCCCAGGCGGCGGCTTCCTCGTAGTACGGGGAGTCCGGATCGGGGAGGCGGTACTCGGGCTCGCGCTCGTGGTCGTCTTCCTTGACGAAGGCCCGCGACACGTCAGACCCCCTTTACGGGGAGGCGGATCTCGGGCTCATCGGGGAAGGGGCGGTAGAGAACCACCGTTCGGCCGATGGTCTGCACCGGGTGCACGTCGCCGAGAGCCTCCTCGATCGCGCGGGCGGCTTCGCGTGCTCCGAGGGGGGCGGACTCCTGCATCTTGACCTTGAGGATCTCGCGTGTGTTGAGCGCGTCGAGGATCGATGCGAGGACTGCGTCGGTCAGGCCGTCGCTGCCCACCAGCACTACGGGCTTGAGGCGGTGCGCGAGCTTCCGGAGGTGCGCCCGCTGTTTAGACGTGAGCGAGGTCATGCAGACAATGTAGCGGCGATCTGCCCTGGCACACCGCTTGCACGCCTAAGGAAGGGGTGACGGCCGGACCCCGTGAGCTTCGGCCGATGGGTGGACGTTGACCGGATCGCGTTTCCGGTTGGAGGCATAGAGTGCGCACGAGACCCGAGTCGTTTCTGATCACGGCACTGGTGGCGTTCGCGCTGACGGGTGTGGCCGCGTTCCTGTATGGCGACGTGCGGCTCGGAGCGCACGACCCGGTCGGCGAGCTCTCGGCAGACGAGCAGCCGGCCAGCCGCACCGTCGACGAGGCGGACGCGTGGTTCGCGGCCGTGCGGCCGTACTGCAATCCGGTCGAGGTGGAGACGCGACTCGCGTGGAACGAGCCTCCCGAGACGGATCGGGGTACGATGAACGCCGCTGCGTGCTATGCCCTGGCCGGGAAGATCGGACTCGCACGCCAGGCCATCGAGCGGTTGCCGCAGGGGCGGCGCCATGAGGCCGCAGGGATCGTCTTCGCGGCCGGTCATGCCGTGGCCGACGCGGGAGACAACCTCGCGGCCGGGCCCCTCATGGAGCTGGTCGTGGAGTACTGGCCGAATCACTACATGGCGCTTTACCACGCCGGGACGGCGGCCTGGGAGCGTGGCGACCGGGCTACGGCGGAAGACTACCTCACTCGCTTCCTCGAGGAGTACGGTGCGCAGGACGACTGGCGTGCGAACGCGCTGTCCATGCTCGGGCGGGGAGGAGGCTGAGCGGCCATCCGGGGGGACCCGTCCCCGGCCCGAGGTCACCGCTCACCGGTTCTGAGTGCGAACGGTGATTCCGACGCGCCCTGCGGGGTCGGCGATGATCCCGGCCACCACGTCGCCGAACGGGACGTCCTCGTAGATACCGCGGCTCCGCGACATGGCCCATGCGATCAGGGCCCCGAGCGGAGCGCCGATCAGAACGCCGGTGGTCAGGCCCGCGTCCACGCGATCGACGTCCGCGCCCCCTCCCTCGATTCCACCGGTCGCGAAGCCGAGTGCGAAGCCCGCCGCGAAGCCCGTGGCGGATCCCGCCACCATCGCCGGTGCCGAGGCGGGGCGGGTGCCGACCCGTCGCTCGAGGCCACGGATGGAGGAGACGGGCACCGTGAGCATGCGTTTGCCCCGCCGCAGCATCAGGGTGGTTCCGTCGAAGTCGACGACTTCGGCGGTCGTTCGGTGCGGCCCGACATACGTATAGGAGACACCGGGATCCAGCCAGGTGATACGCACCTCCTCGCCCGAAGCCAGAGCTCGGGCCTGGCCGAGCAGTCCGGTGGTGGCCGGGGCGTTCAGCAGGATCAGCAGGATGCTGGCGGGCAGGATCTGCGCGGCGTGTCTCATCGTCTTCGTCCGGGTTGGCTCGGGCTGCGGTTTCACGCTACCGCGGCCAGGGACGCCTCCCCATACGCCGCTCGACGTACCACACCCGCCTGACGGCGTAGCCACGGAGCCCCGTCCCGCGCATGTTGGCGGGAACCGAATCCACCCGGAGGAAGGACCATGTCGCCCAACGCGCCCAAGTCGTCACCACCTCGATCACGTCGTCGGCACCACGGCCACTGCGCTTGCCCGATCCGACGCGCCCTCGTCGCCGCGTTCGTCGCGATGGGGCTCGGTCCGTCCGTCGTTCTCGCGCAGAGCGATCGCCTGGACGAGTGGAAGGCACAGCTCGTGGAGTCGATCGAGGGACGAAGGGCGTTCACGGCCGACATGGTCGACCAGATCTTCAGCTACGCCGAGCTCGGCTTCCAGGAGTTCGAGACCTCCCGATACCTCGTCGATCTACTTCGCGAAGAGGGGTTCACCGTCGAGGAGGGTGTCGCGGGCATCCCGACGGCCTGGGTCGCCGAGTGGGGCTCGGGCGAGCCGAAGATCTCGCTGGGCACGGACATCGACAACATCCCCAGGGCCTCGCAGATGCCGGGCGTCGCCTGCCACCTTCCCATGGTGGAGGGTGCTCCGGGACACGGGGAAGGGCACAACTCCGGAATGGCGGTCCAGGTCACCGCGGCGCTCGCCGTGAAGGAGCTGATGGAGCGGGAGGGGCTTCCCGGCACCATCCAGATCTGGCCGGGCGTGGCGGAAGAGCTCGTGGCCACCAAGGCCTACTACGTCCGCGAAGGCATGTTCGACGACGTCGACATCGTGCTGTACGCGCACGTAGGCTCGAATCTCTCGACGAGCTGGGGGATGACGCCCGGCACGGGCCTCGTCTCCGCCATGTTCACCTTCGAGGGCTTCGCCGCGCACGCCGGCGGCGCGCCGTGGCGCGGGCGCAGCGCTGCGGATGCCGCGAACCTCATGGAGGTCGGCTGGAACTTCCGGAGGGAGCACCTCCGGACCCAGCACCGCTCGCACTCCGTGATCTACGACGGCGGCGATCAGCCCAACGTGGTCCCGTCTCGCGCGAGCGTCTGGTTCTACTTCCGCGAAAAGAACTACCCGCAGATCCGGGATCTCTTCGCCATCGGTGACTCCGTAGCCCGCGGCGCGGCGATGATGACGGGGACCGAGCTCGCGGAGGTCCGCATCATCGGCTCCGCCTGGCCGGGGCACTTCAACAAGGTCGTCGCCGAGACCATGCACGCGAACATCGAGCGTGTCGGCCTTCCCGAGTGGAGCGAGGCCGATCAGCGTTTCGCTCGAGCCACGCAGAACGAGGTGAGCGGTCCGGAGACCGGGCTCGAGACCGAGCTCGCGCCCCTGCGCGGGGGCCTCACGGAAGCTCAGCGGACCGCCGGGTACGCGGACGACATCGGAGACATTTCGTGGAACGTGCCGACGGCCGTTCTCTCGTTCCCTTCGAACATCCCGGGTCTTCCCGGCCACAACTGGGCGAATGCGATCGCGATGGCGACGCCCATCGCTCACAAGGGGGCGACGCAGGGCGCCATGGCGCAGGCGATGACGCTGCTGGACTTCGTGGTCCGTCCCGAGCTGATCGAGGCGGCGTGGGATTACTTCGATAACGTCCACACGGCGGAGCTGCAGTACGAGCCGTTCATCCGGCCCTCGGATCAGCCGGCCATCGAGATGAACCGGGAGATCATGGAGGAGCACAGGGAGGAGATGCGGCCGTACTACTTCGATCCCGATCGCTACGACTCCTACCTCGAGCAGCTGGGCGTGTCGTATCCCACGCTGCGGCAGGCGGACGGGAGCTGCCGCGTGGGCTCGATCAGCGAACAGGGAGCGGGAGGCTGACGGCCCCCGGGCCGTCGAGCGCCCGGGCGGGCCGGGCTCGAGCGCTGAGGTCAGCCGCCCAGGCGTGTCAGGGCCCCTGCGGCTGCCGCGTTGCCGGCGGCCGCGGCCCGGCCGTACCAGAAGCGGGCGCGCTCGAGACTCGGCGGTACGCCCCGTCCCGCTTCGTACGCCTCGCCGAGTCGGAGCGCCGGGATGGCGTCCCCGGCCCGGGCCGCCCGGAGCCACCACCGGGCGGCCGCTGCGTGGTCGACCGGCACCCCGCGCCCGTCGCGGTGCATGTTCCCGATGTTGTGGGCCGCGAGAACGTGGCCACGGTGGGCGGCCACCCTGTACCAGCGCATCGCCTCCGGGTGGTCCTGGGCCGCGCCCAGCGCCTCGTCGTACGCCGTGCCCATGAGGAAGGCGGCTTCGACGTCGCCCCCTGCGGCGAGCGTCCGGACCGATCCGATCACGCCCGCCGCGAGGGATCGGGCGCGCGCCTCGTCGCGGGGAAATGTCATCCGACCGGTGGAATGCACGCGGGCGATCCACATGGTCGCCAGCACGTCATCGCCGCTCGCGGCCGCGGCCTCGAGCAGGCCGCGCGCTTCCGTGTCGTCGACGTGCCCGGCGACGCCGGTGTAGAGGTCGATCGCACGCAGAAGACGGGGATCCGCTGCGGTCTCCTGGCCCGTCGCCTCGATCGCCGTGCCGAGCGCCGCGATCACCGCGACCAGCACCGAGTTACCGGCGTGCCGGAACGAGCCGAAGCGTCGACCGAATGCCCACCGCATCACGCTCAGCCATCCACGCCGATCGAGTGCGGACCGAGCGACGCGAGCGAGGGGGCGCCGATCGCTCGCATCGTGATCTCGAGCTCGCGGGTGAGGATCTCGAGCGCCCGCTCGACGCCCTCCTGACCGAACGCGCCCAGCCCCCACAGGTAGGGCCGTCCCACGGCCACCGCGTCCGCGCCTCGCGCGATTCCCTTCACCAGGTCGCTTCCGCGTCGAAAGCCGCTGTCGACGATGACCGGGACCCGGCCGGAGACGGCGTCCGAGACCTCGGGAAGCGCGTCGATGGTCGCCCGGCCCGATCCCTCCGCCCGGCCGCCGTGATTCGAGACCCAGATCCCGTCCACTCCCGCGCGCAGGGCGAGCTCGGCGTCCTCCCGCGTGACCAGCCCCTTCACGATGATCTTTTGGTCGGTCACGTCCCGGAGCTTCCGGATGTAGTCCCAGCTCATGGCGCGCCCCGAGTCTCGATCCGCCGGCCCGCCGGGCAGCCCGCGCAGCATCGGCTTCACCGGATCGGCGCGTCCACCGCGACGGTGACAGCTCTCACAGTCGCGGTCGTCGACGCGGCTGTACCGCTCGACGGTCAGGCGGTTGCTGCCCCCCTGGAGATCCACGGTGAGGACCAGCACCGGGCACCCGGCCCTGCGAACGCGCTCGATGAGGGCCACCGTACCGTCCCAGCTTCGGGGCCCGATCGGATTGACGTAGAGCTGGTACCACACGGGCTCGCCCCGTGCCTCGTTGACCTCTTCCACAGCGGTGGAGGTGACGGTGGAGAGCGTCTGCAGGTGGGTGCGTGCCGCTGCTGCTCTCGCGACCGCCAGCTCCCCATCCGCGTGGAACGCACGCTGGCTGCCGCAGGGTGCGATCATGAGCGGGCTCGGCCACTCGCGCCCGAACAGGGTCACCCGGGTGTCCAGGTTGGAGACGTCCACCATGCGACGCGCGCGCAGGTAGATGCGCTCCAGGCTCCGCCGGTTGTTGGCGTACGTCTCTTCGCCGTCCACGCCGGTCATGATGTATCCGTAGTGCGCGGTCGGGACCGCGGCCTCGGCTGCGCGCTGGAGGTCGAAGACGTCGAGCGCCTCCTGCGCGCTCCGAACGATGTCGTCGAAGGCGCGGCGTGGCGCTTCCTGGGCGATGACGGGCTCCAGGGTGGCGAGGCCCCCCGACGATGCTAGAAGGGGGCTCGCCGCCAACCATCGCAGGAAGTCCCTGCGTCGGAGGTCGAGTCGGATGTCCGTCGGGCGCATGGTCGCTCCCCGTGCGGTGTCGAAGTCGTCGGTTCCGGCCTGGTTACTCGGTGACGGACGAAGCTACGAGACGGAGGACCTCGGCGCTCGTCCGCACCTCGGGGTGCCGGTCCAGCAGTCGGGCGAGGATGCCCGTGGCGTTCGCGACGGCGAAGCTGATGCCGTGCATGTTCCGCTCGGGAGGGACGCCGGGGATGGGACGAGGGTAGGGGGACGTTCGCATCGCGCGACCTCGCGGCAGCTCGACCACCGCGGCCGCATCCCGGGGCTGGGACGGGTCCGCCACCACGCCGACCACTCCCGGCATCGAGCCCGGGTACCAGAGTCGGTCTTCGTGCTCGTGAGCCGAGACGATGATCGTGCCTCCGGCCACGGCGCGTTCGATGGCCGGAGCGAGCTCCGGCTCCCGCAGCTTGTTCCGAGTGCCGAGGCTCAGGTTCACCAGTCGGATGCCGCGCCCGGTCGCCCAGTCGATCGCTCGAACGAGGGTCTCCACGTTCGTGGCGAGCGCCTGCTCGAAGACCTTCACGGCGTACAGACGCGCATCGGGTGCCTTTTCGTGGATCGCGGCGGCCGCGGCAGTCCCGTGTCCGAGACGGTCGACCCAGTCGTCGGTGACGCCTCCGTCGGGACGCAGCGCGACGCCGCCGAGCAAGACACTCGCGGGGAGGTGCGGATGCGGGACGTGCGCCCCGCTGTCGACGACCGCCACCGTGATCGGCCTGCCCGACCCGGGGCGCCCCCCGGTGGGTCCGCTCATCCGGCGCGGACGTCGAGGAAGAGCTCGCGGAAGGCGCGGCCCTCCCGTTCGAGAAGCTCCGGGGTCCCGTCCTCCTCGATGCGTCCGTTCTTCACGACGATCACGCGATCGGCCAGCCGGGCCAGGTCCATGCGATGGGTGATCATGATCGTGGTGCGCCCGTTCATGACGCGGCGATAGCCGTCCAGGACGGATGCCTCCGAGGAGGGGTCGAGCGCTCCCGTCGCTTCGTCCATGACGAGCACCGCGGGGTCGGCGAGGAAGGCCCGGGCGATGGCGATGCGCTGTCGCTCCCCAGCGGAGAACTGCCGTCCCTGCTCACCCACGAAGGTCCCGGGCCCGTCGGGCAGAGAGGAGACGAGCTCACCCAGACCGGCGGCGTCGATCGCCTCGGCGACCTCCTCCGGCGTTGCCTCCGGGCGCGCGTAGCGGACGTTGTCGGCAACGCTCGCGTGAAACAGGAAGGGATCCTGGCCGACCACGGCCACGGCCCGACGCACGTCCTCGAGAGCGAGACTCCGCAGGTCGCGTCCGTCCAGGAGCACCCTGCCTTCGTCGGGGTCGAGCTGGCGGGAGAAGAGGTCCGCGAGGGTCGATTTCCCCGATCCGCTCGCGCCTACGATCGCCACGACCTGGCCCACTGGAATCTCGAGGTCGATGCGATCGAGACCCTGCGTCCCGCGGCCGAAGTCGTAGCGTACGCCGTCGAGTCGAATCGCCCCGCCGCAGGACTCCAGGGCTTCGGGGGAGGCGGGATCTTCGACCTCCGGGGGCATATCGAGCAGCTGGTGGACCCGGACCAGCGAGGCGCGCGCCGTCGCGAGATTCGTGTAGATGCCCATGAGCCCCTGGACCGGCCCCATCAGGCGGGCCTGGTACGCCATGAAGGCGACGAGGGTGCCCAGCGTCGTCAGCCCTTCGATCACCCGGTAGCCGCCGTAGAGGAAGACGAGCGCCGTGCCGGTGGTCAGCAGCAGCCCGGGAAGTCCGCCCGCCAGGTAGGTGAAGAGCCGCATGGAGAGCAGCGCGTCCACGAAGGCGTCGTTCCTCGATCGGAAGCGGCCGACCTCGCGCTCCTGGGCGTTGGACCCGACGACGGTGCGCATCCCCTGCAGCGTTTCGATCAGGAAGGAGCCGATGTCCGCGCTCCGCTCCCGCAGGACGGTGACGCGGTGCTCGAGCTGGCGCCGGTAGCGCACGAGCGCCCACAGCGACGGCGGGAGCACGGCGAGCCCCACGAGGAAGAGCTGCCAGTCGAGGACCACGAGCATGACGACCGTGCCCACGAGGGCGACGACCTGGCCGAACCAGGCGAGGGCGGCCTCCGAGACCACGCGCTGGATCTCGCCGATGTCGCCGTTGATGCGGGACACGATGTCGCCCAGGGGCGTGCGGGCGTAGAACCTCGGCGAAAGGCGCTGGAGGTGCCGGTAGAGCTCCAGCCGCATGTCGAAGAGGATGTCCGCGGAGACGCGGGTGTACCGCATTCCGCTGAACACGTTGAGCCCGAGCGACACGAGCGGGATGGCGATGAGGAGCCCCACCAGGCGGAGCAGGAGGACGAAGTCCCCGGGCAGGATCGCCTGGTCGATGAGGACCTTGGACAGATACGGCAGAACCAGTGAGAGGCCGGTGGACGCCAGTGACACCACGACCACCGGCACCAGCGATCCGGCGTACGATCGAACGTGTGAAAGCGCCCGGCGGAAGTGCGCGTCCAGCAATCTCAAGGGGTCGCCCCGCTCATCGAGCGCGGATCAGGATGCGTGACGAGGCACCGCCCCCTACTCGTTCTCCGGGATGATGGCCAGGTTGCCGAGCGTCATGTCCTCGTCGAACTCGACGGTGCGGAGCAGCGAGAACGTCTCGGCGTCGTAGACGTCGATCGTGTTGCCCGCGACGTGGACGTACACCTTGGTGCCGTCTGCGCTGACGTCGATCCCCATGCGTGGACGGCCCGCGAAGGGCACGCGGCGCGACAGCGTCTGCTCGACGAGGTCGAACTCCCAGAACTCGTACTCCCCGATCGTCTGGTAGAGCGCGTAGGCCTTCTCTCCACCCGGGGCGAGTGCGAATCCGCGCAGCGGCTCCGCCGGCCCGACGGTGAAGAAGTCGACCTCCTTCTCGGACAGTCGCACCTTCGCGATGCCGACCAGCGTTCGGTTGTGAACCGGGTCCCGGACCCGGAAGAGGCTCGTGGCGACACCGGGATCGTCGTACGTCTCGGACACCGGGCTGAAGCTGGGCCGCCCCAGTCCGGGCTCGAGCGGCTGGGACAGCTCCCAGCGATCGACCTCTTCGTACGTGTCGGCGTCGACGGCGATGATGTCGTTGGTGTAGAAGTAGATCGTTCGTCCGTCGGGCGAATAGCGGAACCCGACGTTGTCGCGCTTCTCGCCGTCCGGCCACGGGATCGTGTCGGTCACCTGCTTGGACCGCATGTCGTACTCGAGGATCACCGGATCGTCGACCACGTATCGGTCCTCGAGCTTCTCGTGCCGGCGCACGAACACGACCGCCTTCTCGTCGGACGGGTGCGGCGCGAAGCCGTTGATCCGATAGGTCACGTCGTCGTGCGAGAGCGTGAACTCGTCGACGACCTCACGACGGGCGATGTCGACGATCTGGATGTACTCGGCCGACGCGTCGCCCACGTAGAGTCGCGTCTTCGACTCGTTGAGCTGAACGTTGTCGGGGATGATCCGGTTCATCTTGATCCGGTCGATCACCTCTTCGGAAGCTTCGTCCCATACCAGCATCTCGTCCGTGTAGGTCGAGATGTACCAGGTGGCCGTCTGCGCGGCGGCGGGCCGCGCGAACGAGACGAAGCAGAGGCCGGCGGTAGCCAGCCGTGTGAAGGTCGTGCGCATGGGTTCCGGTGCGTGGGCGGGTACTCGATCCGTGGGAAGCCGCGGGTCCGAGGTCGGCGGGCTAGGGGAAGATGAGGTCGAGCTTCCGCCAGTCCTTCTGGGCCGATGCGCACTTCCCGGTCCAGTCCGGCGCGTGGTTGAGCTGGTCGGGTACGTGCGCGGGCCAGAAGCAGGAGATGTGGCAATCGAAGATGTCGCGCTCGATCGGCTGGCAGAGCCCGGCCGTGCCCCCGCGATTGTCGACCTCCCATCCGGGCGAGAACTGCAGCGCGCATCCCAGTGGGTAGTGCGGGCCGTCCTGCTCGTGCGGCGGGGTGCGCAGGCCGACGACGTCCATCTCCGGGTCGGCGGCCTTCTCGGCCTCGCGGGCGACGTAGGCCTCGATCCGGGCGGCCTTCTGGTTGATCGGTTTGATTCGTTTCATCCGGGTCGCCTCCTCCGAGCGACAGCGGGTGGACGGCTCGACGCTATGCGTCGAAGCGCTCCAGGAATTTCGGGTTCTTCTCGGCCAGAGCTCCGTAGATCTCCAGGCAGGTGTGGGTCCAGCTCCGGACCCAGGTGCAGTAGTGCAGATTGGCGTGCGACGAGTCTTCGTAGCGGACGTGCGCTTCGTGGTAGCATCCGCCCGAGCAGATGGGACGAGCCCAGCACCGGTGGCAGTCGGTCTTCTCGGCGATGTGATGATCGATCAGGAACTGCCTCTGCTTCTCGCGATCCACGCCCTCCTTGACCGTGCCGATCGTGTGCTCCGGCGATCCGGCGAAGCGGTGGCAGAGCGCGACGTCCCCGTCGGTGGCGACGCCCATGAGGCCGAGGCCGGCTCCGCATCCGTACGCCTTGCTGACTCCCTTGTGGATCTCCTCGATGGTGTCCGTGACGTTGGTGAAGCCGTGGTGCTCGTCACGCAACGCGTGCTCGAGCCACTCCTGGGCGAGCTCCTCGAACTGCGCCAGCATCCGGTCCTTCGACTCCGGGGTGATGGCGTAGTCGCGGTGGTCTGCGGTGGTCACGGGGGCGAGTCCGACCTCGAAGAAGCCGATCTCGTCGGTCAGATGCCGGTAGATCTCCACGGCATCGAGATTCTTCTGGGTGAGCGTCACCCGGGCGCCGATGGGACGGGAGCGGTGCGTCGCGAGCAGCTCCTTGATCTTCGGAAGCACGACGTCGTAGGTCCCGCGGCCGTTGTGGAAGACGCGGAGCCCGTCCTGGACCGGCTTGGGGCCGTCGATCGAGATCGTGACGCCGACGTCGTTGTCGGCGAGCCATCGGGTGATCTCGGAGGTGAGCAGCGTCGCGTTCGTCGTGAGGCTGAAGGTGATCCTCTTGCCCTCTTCCGCGGCGCGGCGGCGTGCGTACGCGACCGTCCTCTGAAGCAGCGGGAAGTTCAGGAGCGTCTCGCCGCCGAAGAAGGTGCAATGCGCGGTGGGTTGATTCCCCGACTGCGCGAGCAGGAACTCGATGCTCTCCTCGGCGGTCTCGTCGCTCATGAACTTCGGCTGCCTGCCGTACTGCGTGTCGACGATCTTGTCCTCGCCGTATTCGTAGCAGTAGGTGCACGCCAGGTTGCACTTGTTCGTGACGTTCAGGACCATCGTGTTCAACGGGAAGTCCGCGGGCGGCAGGTCGTTGGGCGCTTCGTCCCGCGGGGCGTCGGGGGCGCCGATGGCCCGGATGTCCGTCAGATCCCGGATCGTTTCCAGGATCCGATCCACGTCGAAGCGGCCGGACAGCTCCTCCACCAGGTGGTCCTGATCGCGCGGCCCCGCCTCCAGCGCATCGAGAACGGCGCCGCCGCACTCGTCCATGCGGAAGATCCCCGCCGAGGGGACCATGTACAGGAAACGGGCTCCGTACGCCTCGAACGGGTGGAAGTCCCGGAGTGACAGTACCGGCGACGCGCCCGTCGCGTCGGGCGCCCCGGTGGCGACCGGTGGTGTCATCGGTCGCCACCCACCGGCCGCCGACCGTCGTCGATGGCGGCCCAGGGCTCCCACCGCATGTAGAGGGGCGGGGCCACCACGAGATGGGCCCGGGCCGTGAGGGCACGGTCGCCGGCACCGTGCGTGGCGACCACCCAGACGTCGCCGATGTTGTTCCGGTTCCCGGAGCGGTCGGGATTCGGCCCGTCCGCCGCGGGGTCGAAGGTGCCGTCCTGCCGGATGGAGCCCACGAAGTCGATGTCGTCGTCCCCGTACGTGGCTGCGTATTCCTCGAGATGCCATGAGGCTTCGACCCTGCCCAGCTCGAGGTCGTCCTCGGTTCCCGACACACCGTCCGGGCCGTCGTTCCAGCCGATGGCGTCGAAGGACTGGTATCCCTTCGGGAAGTGGGCCCCTCCGGTCCGGGCCATCCCCGCGGCCGGCGTGACCTCGATCCGGTCGACCCCGCCGTGCACCACCACGGCGGCCTCGAGGATGGTGCCTCCCGTGAAGAGATCCCGCATGCCCAGATCCGCACCCTCGGACACGGCGACCCGCACCCGGAGCGCGCCGTCGCCGTCCCGCGCTACGGACGTCACCTCGATCCCGGCCCCGAAGTCGAGGGACTCGGTATCCGAGAGCCCGACGCCGAAGACGCGAAGCTCGACGGAGGCACCCTGCTCGAGCGCCCGCGGATGGACGCCGGAAACGACTGCGCCGGAGGCGCGACGAAGTGTCACGTCGGGTCCGATCTCGTCGTAGTCGCCGCGGAACCATCGGCCCCAGATCCGCTGCTGATCCCGCTCCACGAACATGACTTCTCGGAGCTGGTTCTCCGCACCCGGGTTCGAGCGTCCCCGCCACTGGTAGCCGGTGTAGACCATCGACTGCCCGGCCCGCTCGACGCGCTCGCCGGTCTCGGCATAGACGTACGACGAAGTCGTCGTGAACGCGTCGGGATCCTGCGGATCCGCGGTGACCGTGACCGAGCCGTAGATCGGCCCCTTGCCCACCTCGTAACCCCGCAGGGCCCACGTACCCGCCAGCCGCGGCGATCGCTTCGTGGCCGACCACGCCGACCATTCGGGCGTCTCGAGCGGGAGCACCTGCGAGAGGTGCTCGATCGCACGCTCCATCGGGTGGCGGGGATCGTCCTGCTCCGAGGCCGGTCCGCCATAGCGGAAGGCCTGGAAGTCGGAGAGCGGGTAGAGCGAGCGGTGCGTGGCGATGAGGAGGCCCCACTCGTCCTTCGTGCGCCGCTGCGTGATGACGCGCCCCATCGAGTGACACTGGATGCACGTGAACTCGACGTCGGACTCCCCGTCCCAGTCGAAGTCCAGCATGCGGCGCTCGACCTCGAACATGCCGGGACGGAGCTCTTCGGGCGCGAGGCCCTGCTCGTCGGCGAGGTAGCGCACGATCTCACGCGCGTCGGCCTGGTTCAGGCGCGCTCCGTGCAGCGCCATCATGCGCCGGATCGACGTCTGCCATCCTTCAGGCGTCTTGCGGAGGTACGAGATGCGGGACATGCGGCCGGTCTCGTCCACTTCGTGGCAGCGGGAGCACCGGTCGATCACCTTCTGGTTCGTGACGACGAAGCCGTCGTCAGCTTCCGTGACCGGGCTCTGCCCGGCGGACTGCGGAAGGGGACTCCAGGCGAGAAGGACACCGAGCGAAGCGGTGCCCGCGACCATGACGGGGAAGCGTGCGCGTGACGCCATCGGCTCCTGGCGGGTAGGGGAAGTCCGGATGTCTACATCCTGCCGATCCGCGTGCCGATCCGCCAGAGTGCAGGCCGGGCCCCGCTTCAGCGATCCCCGTCGTCCCCGTGCTCCAGCAGGCCGGCCGCGAAGGCGGTGGCGAGCGCCGTGAGATAGTCGGGCAGCGAGACGGGTGGGGCGACACCGTTGTACGCTGCCCACCCGTCGGGTACCTGCCCGTGCGCGGGGGCCACTTCGACGAGGGCGGAGAGGTCGACGTCGCGCACGTAGCGGAGGCCGGCCGGGAGACGGTCACTGGCGAGGTGGGGCCTCATCACCAGCCTGTGCCCCTCGACGCCCGGCCGCTCGACGGTCCGGAGCGAGCGACCCGGTTCGGCGCGCAGCACCTCGCGGGCGCGGATCCGATCGAAGGCGGCCCGGACCTCGGTCTCCGGAAGGGGCGGCTCCAGGGGATCGGCCGGCTCGCTGTCGAGCGCCGCTCCCCGGGAAGACCCGCGTGATGCACGCCGGGCGGCCTCCGCCCGCCGCCCCCAGTACGGTGTCCCGTGTGCCGATGCGGCCTCTTCGAAGAACTCCGCGGAGGCGGCGCGGTAGCTGCGATACGTGGCCCGCTCGCGGGCGTCGTAGAAGTCGAGCGCGGCGCTCGTCATCGGCGGATCGGTCAGGGCGGTGTGCAGGACGATCCCTGCCAGCCAGCCCGACGAAAGCGCCTTCTTCACGCCGAAGGAGGAGAGCGGGTCGATGAACGATGCCGCGTCTCCGGCCAGCACGAGCCCCTCGCGCGCGAAACGCGGTGCCGTGTAGAGCGAGGCAGGGCAGGCCCAGGCCGCTCCCGCCGGCGCGGCTTCCCGGAGGAGTGCTGCGAGATGGGACGCCCGGGAGAGCTCGCGCTCGAGCGTCACACCGACGTCGTTTCCGTCGAGCGCGCCGTCACGCTGGTCGACCATGACGGTGAAGCATCGGAGGTCGTGTCCGAGCGGAACGGACCACGCCCACCCGTCGGCATAGCTCTCGATGAGCGTGTGCCCGCCGAACTCCTGGGGCCAGCCGCCCGGGCGGCGCCATCGGCGCACGAGGGCGGTCGTGGTCGTGCTTCGGTCCGGCTCTCGCCCTTCGCGCCGGGCGAGCAGGCCGTGGCGTCCGGTCGCGTCGACGACCCAGGCGGCATGGAGATGGAGCTCCGGTCCGTCACCCCGAACGGCGCGGACCGCCCACCCGTCCTCCGACTCCACGGCGTTCCGAGCCGTCGTGCCTCGATAGACGGCGACGCCGCTCGCCTCCGCAGCGGAAAGGAGCGCTTCCTCGAGCCGGCGGCGGTCGGTGTGCACGCCGATCCGGTCGTCCGGGAAGGATTCGACACGGGGCTCGGCGCCCGCCCACCACACCGTGTTGCCCCGGTTCGGGTGCAGGCCCGCACTGCGCACCGCCTCCAGGAAGCCGAGCTCCTCGACGATCCTCCGGGTCGAAGGCGGAATCGACTCCGCGAGGGGCGCGGCCGGCGGGGTGTCGGGGGTGACCAGCGCGACCCTGTGACTGCGCCGGGCGAGCAGGGTCGCGGCGGCGCAGCCCGCGGGGCCGCCGCCCAGTACGACGACCTCGAAGGTCGTCTCGCTCGTGGCGGTCAGTTCTGGGGCGCGCAGGCGCAGCCGGAGCCGCACCCCTGGAAGCCTTGCTGCTGCCCCGAGCCCGTGAGGGGGACCGGGGTGCTCAGAAGACGCTCCACCGGGGCGTCGACGGGCGTGTCGCCGGCGTCCATGCCCGCGCGCTCGGCGACCTCTCCCCAGGTGGACAGTCGCTCCGACATCGAATGCCGGACCTCCAGGGTCCGGCCGTTCGAGGCGCAGTGATACTCGTAGTACGGCATGGGTTGCTCCGTCGGTTGGTGTCCGGGAATCTTAGGCCGATGAACACGCTGCGTTCCACCCTCTTCCGCTTCCTGCCGACCTTTCGACCGGGCATTCGCCCGCCGGGCGTCCTCGTCCTGCTCGCGGTCTTCGGCCCGGGGCTCCCCGCAAGCGCTCAGGTCGAGCCGCGGGACGGGGACCTGGTCGTGCTCGGCGGACGCCTGTGGGACGGCACGTCGGATACCGCGCGGCCCAACCCCGGCATCCTGATCCGGGGCGGCACCATCCTGCACGTGGGGCCCGTCGATCCACGCGGGACGGGTGCGGAAGCGGTGCTTCTCGGGGACGAGCACTTCGTCATGCCCGGCCTGTTCGATCTGCATGCACACTACGCGGTCGATCTCTTCGGCGAAGGCCGTGTGGACGAGTACACGGTCAACCCGGTGCTTTTCCTCGCGAACGGGGTGACGTCGACGTTTCCGGCCGGCGAGGTCGACCCCGAAGAGGCGAGACGCGGTCGGCAGCGTGTCGCATCGGGCGAGATCCCGGGACCGCGCATCTACATGTCCGGCCCCTACTGGGGAACGGCTCGCCCGGGGTGGCGGCACGAGGCCATGACCCCGGACTCGATCCGGCGTGAGGCCACGCACTGGGCGCTCCGGGGCGCGCGCGGCTTCAAGGCGAAGGGAATCCGTCCCGATCAGCTGAGGGCGCTGATCGAGGTCGCACACGAGCACGGCATCACGGTGACCGGGCACCTCGACTCCGGCTTCCGTGACAGCGTGAACCCTCGCGACGCGATCCTCATGGGGATCGACCGGGTAGAGCACTTCCTCGGCGGCGACGCGCTGCCCGGGTCGAAGTCGGCGTATGCCTCGCTCGAGGCGCTCGATCTCGACGACCCCCGAACGGCGGAGCAGATCGCGGCTCAGGCCCGGCTGTTCGTGGAGCACGGGGCGTACTTCGACGCGACGCTCACGGCGTACGGCTACTTCGCCGATCGCGAGGCCCGCGTGTTCGACTACTGGATGGACGAGATGGGCTTCCTCACGCCGTATGCCCGCCAGGCGGTGGAATCGCGTCTCCCGCGGACGCCGCTGGACCAGTTCCAGCGCATCTACTACGTGAAGCGGGAGACGGTGAAGGCGTTCCACGACGCGGGGGGAGGCGACCACCTCACGCTAGGCACCGACCACCCGAGCTGGGGTGAGTTCTTCAGTGGCTTCGGCTCCCATCGCGAGCTGCACGCGATGGTGCTCGCCGGTATTCCGAACGCCGACGCCCTCCGTGCCGGAACCGTCAATGCGGCGCGGGCCCTGGGTGTCTCGGACCGGCTCGGCACGATCCAGCCCGGGAAGTATGCGGACCTCCTCGTCGTGCGTGGAGACCCGCTCTCGGAGATCACCGACACGCGCAACGGACATGTCGTGGTTCGCTCGGGACGCGTCTATCGTCCGCGCGAGCTGTTCGACTCCGTGCGTGGGTCGCTGGGCCCTGCCGGCCCCGCCCAGGCCGACTGGTGGAAGGGCGACATGAGGCTCGGGCGCTGAACGGACGACCGGATCGGGAATCGGACGGGGGGCCGGGAGACGGGGCTCGCTGGGCGACGGTCGCTCCGGAGCCGCTCTCGGACCGCGACCGGATGGTCGTGCGGGAGGCGCGCGCGGAGATCGTCGCGCATGCTTCGCGACCGGGCCGACGGCCGCTGGGGTGCCTCGGAGTTTTCGGGGGCCTCGTGGCGCTCGGCCTCTGGCCCGGCCTGAGGGACGCACTTCCCGGGGGCGACTTCGTTTCGCCCTTCGTGGGACTCGGCGGCATCCTGCTGGTCGGGGCAGGGCTCTACGCCCTTCTTCTCGGTGGCCGGAAGACCCCGGCGGCCCGGGCTGCCGTCGAAGCCGCGTTGCGGCAGCTCTCGGCGCCCGGGCCGACCTCGACGCGACTCGCCGAGCCGCGCGACCGCGAGACCGATCTTCGGGCCGCCACGCTACTCGTCTCTCACGCGTGGGTCTCCGACGGACCCGTTCCGGTGCGGACCGTCGATCCGTCGGAGGTGGACGCGCGGGTCGGTGCGACGCTTCCGCTCGTGATCGCGGTCGATCGCCTGCTCGGCGAGGAGCTGGCGGGAGGCCGTCTGTTCGGGGCCGAGCCGGAGGAAGGCTAGCTCAGCGGCCCCGGATGTCGAAGAAGTCCTCCAGCGAGTCATAGGCGACGTCCTCGAGGAGCCCCCTCAGGTAGGTCGCCACTTCGCTGTCGTGCTCCGCCACTCCGTCGATGAGGTCGTACAGCCGGTCGGGGTCCTGGTCGATCGTGGCCGCCCGGATGGCTTCCACCAGTTCCGGAGGGACGACCCGTAGTCTCTGCCTCAGTGAGGGGCCTGCCGCACTGGCTGTCATGGTGCACGCTCCCGGCTACTGGTTGTGGCCTCTGCGGACCTCGAACATGCCGCCTTGTGCGTCGCTTGTCTGTCGGGGATTGGATGGCAAGACGCGTAGGACTCCTCCACGGACGACGGCGTCGGTCCCGGCCCGGCCCGGTCTTCGGTGCATCGCGAGGACGAAGCCTCGGATGGGCGCTGGCGCGTCGCGGGCCCGCATCTTTCTCCCGGCCGGCGGTGCGAGCACCTTGGTGCACCATTCCTCGAGGACGCCGTCCACGGGTTTCCGCATACCTCCCGATGTGGTCACGACTCCCCCCAAGAGCCCGACGCAACGTGCTGCGGATCGCCCCGTTCGGGGTGATCTGGCTCCTCATGGCGCAGGTCTTCCTGATCTCGGACTACGCCGCAGCCGGAGGCTTCGCCAATGTGCCGGACACGGCCATCGTGCTGGATCCGGCGATCTACTTCTTCGCCAGCGTGGCCGTCGCAACCGTCGGGTTGCTGGTGGGTGCGGTCGAGCTCCTCTACCTGAACCGTCGATTCTCCACGCGCAGTCTGGGCGAGAAGCTCGTCGGCAAGACCCTGTTCTACACGGTCCTGCTGGCCGGCGTGATCCTCGTCACGTTCCCGGTCGCTGCGGCGATGGAGATGAACACGTCGCTGCTGGACGTGCGGGTGTGGACGCGACTGCAGGACTTCCTGATCAGCAAGACGAGTCTCGGCACGGGAGTCCAGCTGACCGCGTCGTTGGTGGCTTCGCTCTTCTACGCCGAGATCAGCGAGCACATGGGGCCTCAGGTTCTGGCCAACTTCCTGACCGGCCGTTACCACGACCCGACGGAGGAGCGCCGGATCTTCCTGTTCACCGACATGAAGGCCTCGACACGCATCGCCGAAGAGCTCGGTCATGTTCGCTACTTCGAGCTGCTGCGGGCCTACTACGACGCGCTCGCCGACGCGATCATCGATCACGGAGGCGAGGTGTATCAGTACATCGGCGACGAGATCGTGGTGTCGTGGCCGGAGGAGGCGGGCCTCCGCGACGACGGCTGCATACGATGTGTCCTCTCCATGAAGCGTGACCTCCGCGCGCGCGCCGGATGGTTCGAGGATCGCTTCGGCGTGGCGCCCGATTTCAAGGCAGGGCTGCAGCTGGGCCCCGTCACCACCGGCGAGATCGGCGCCCTCAAGAAGGAGATCGTCTTCACGGGCGACGTGCTGAATCAGACCGCGCGCATTCAGGGGCTGTGCAACGAGATGCGTGTCGACGTTCTGATCGGAGACGAGCTGCGGGCCCACCTCCGCGGGGCCGACGGGGTGGGCTTCCGGTCCCTTGGCACGCACGTGCTGCGTGGGAAGGGTCAGCCCGTCGAGCTGTTCGCGCTGGATACCCCGGGCTCGCTGCTTCCGCCTCCTCCCGACCCGGGCGGGTGATCGCGCCTCGCGGTGACCGCACGGTGGTCCCGACCCGCGCTGTTCAAGGGAGAAGCAGCTCCAGGGGCGGGTGGTCGTCGGGGCCCCCGTGGGCGTCGGACACGTCGCAGAACCCTGCGCGAGCATAGAGGGAGACGGCGGGCTCGCTCGGCCACACGATCAGGAGCTCGTGACCCCGTTCGCGCGCCGCGGCGACGACTTCGTCGAGGAGTCTGGCCCCGACCCCGCGGCCTCGGTGGTCGGGGGATACGTACGAATTCGTGACGTATCCCCATGCCCGATCCAGGGCGCCGGGGTTCGGCACTTTGCCGACGGATCTGAGGAAGATGCACCCGACCAGCGTGCCATTTCCCGTGTCGGCGACCACCGCCGTCCAATCCGACGTCAGCGCGTCCGCGAGCCAGCTCTCGAAGCCCCGCGCGAACTCCTCGAATCCCTGGCCGGGCTGGTCCTCGGGGCGAAAGTCCCAGCGGAGGCGGGCGAGCTCGCGTGCATCGTCGAGCTCGGCGCGGCGTACCGTCGGGCCGCTCATCTCCTCTCCCACGCTCCCCCCAGGCCCGACCGCCGACTCAGAACACCGGTGACCGGATGTAGGTGTCCGACCGCGCCCAGGCATCGACGAACTCGGCGTGCACCGCGTCGGCCTCGGCATCCTCGCCCTGCGCCCGGAGCGCGCGCTCCAGCCCGAAGAGCGACCAGCCGTTGTGAGGGTGCTTGTCCAGCTCGTGCCGGAAGGCGTCCTCGGCCTCCTCGTACCGGCCGGCTTCGTGGAGTGCGTCGCCGAGCCACTGATATACGGAGAACGGCAGCGGCTCGGGCTCGTCGTAGCGGAGTCCGTCCTCGATCTGCCCGCCCTCGCGCAGGACCTCGATGGCCCGGTCGAGCTCACCGTTGGCGCGCAGGATCTCTCCCTCGAGAATCGCCTTGGTGGTGCCGAGCAGCTGCACGGCGGTGTGCCCGCGGAAGGCGTTGTCGGGATCCTCGGCGAGCGCCGTCTCCATGAGGTGCAGGTACCAGCGCGCCGTCCCCTCGTCACCGAGGCGGAGGTGGGCGTACCCCTTCGCAAAGTCCCAGAGACCCCGGAAGACCGTGCCCGCGGGCGCGTCGGTCAGCTCGATGACGTCTTCGAAGCGTCCGAAGCGCACCATCGTGAGGGCGGTGTAGAAGGTGGCGCCGTCCATCAGCTCGGCGTAGTCCCGACCGGCCTGGACGGCCACCGCGCCCTGTCCGTCGTTGGACGCCGCGAAGAGGAGCATGTGCAGGTTGTGGGACGGGTAGATGGCGAAGCCCTCGCCGTACGCGGCCTTGAGGTCGGAGTGCCACGCGTCCGTGTTCGCGCGCACGGCGTCGCCCCATCGCCCGACGCGGTTGTACGTATGGGACGGCATGTGCTGGATGTGGCTCGCTCCGGGGATCGACTGCCCCAGGTGGTCCGCGCATGCCTCCGCCTTTCCGGGCACCTCGGTCGGCTCGGTCGCGTGGATGTACAAGTGGCACGCGCCCGGGTGGGTGATGTCCTGGTCCAGGACGCTTTCGAGGACCAGATGGATCTGCACGACCTCGGGATTCTCGTGATCCCAGCGACCACGGCGCGGCTGCAGGAGCATCAGGGACTCACCGGCCAGAAAGCCGGCGTCGAGGTCGTTCGGGTAGTCGTCGTAGACCGCGTTGATCGCTTCGGCCCAGCGTTCGTCGAGCTTCCTCCGCCGGTCGGGGTCGTGCTCGGCCTCGTACCGCATCGCCATCGCCTCGATGAGCGCCCGCTCCACGTCGGACGCGTGATCCTCGGCGAGCTCCAGCGCCTTCTGGATGGCGGCGTGCGCTCGCGGGGCATCCGGTGCCGTCATGGGCCCGTTCAGGTACGGGCCCCACGCCCACGCCTCTCCGAAGTAGCACATGGCGCAAAGGGGATCGAGCTTCCACGCCTCGCGGAAGGAGCGGGCCGCCCCGTTCGGATCGAAGGCGTACAGGAGCTGCATGCCCTGATCGAAGTACCGCTGGGCTTCGTGCGAGGAGGTCGTGATCGGTCGGGAGAACGGCCCGAGGCCGCGCCCGTCGTGGTGGAGCGCCATCGGCTCGTCGAACTCGGGCGGATACTCGGGAGACTGGGCGCGAAGGGCGGAGGCGCTGCCGGCTGCGGGCAGGACGCTCAGGACGAAGGCGACGGCGAGACGTCGGTGCATGACGTGTGTCGGCTGGAGGGTCGGGCCGCGGAATCTGCCGTGCTCCGCCGAGCGCGTCCAGCGCCCGTCCGCCCGGTGCCGCGACCCGCCACTGGCTTGGCCGACGACCCCATCCCACGTTGTGCGCCGTCACCCGTGCCATGAACGGAGGGAACGGCGGTATGCCACGAGAGGAGCGAGCGACGCTCTCCCGTCGCGCCTGGATCACCACGACGTCGGGCGTGATCGCCGCCGGACTCGTGAAGACCCAGGCCGACGCGATCCGGCTGGCGGCCCAGGAAGCGCCGGCGGCTGCCGATCCCACGAAGGTGCCGGGCCGCCTGGTGTCGGGAATCGGTTCCCGGGCGCCGGCGGAGCAGCCCCGCCGGCTTGTCCGCGCCGAGGCCCTGTCGTCGTCGTCTCGTACGCCGCTGGCCGATCTGATGGGCACGATCACGCCGGCCGATCTCCACTTCGAGCGGCATCACGCCGGGATTCCCGACATCACCTACGAGACACACGAGCTGCTGGTGCACGGCATGGTGGACCGACCGACCGTGTTTCGCATGTCCGATCTGGTGCGCTTCCCGCAGGTGTCGCGCATCCAGTTTCTCGAGTGCTCGGGTAACGGTGGGGGCGTGTACAACCGTGACCGCATGCCGACGGAAGTCACGGTCCAGGCGCTCGATGGTCTGCTGAGCACGAGCGAATGGACCGGGGTGCCGGTCTCGACCATCCTGCGCGAGGTGGGGGTGCGGCCCGGCGCGAGCTGGATCCTGGCCGAGGGGAGCGACGCGGCCGTGATGTCGCGCAGCGTTCCGCTCGACAAGGTGATGCAGGACAGTCTGCTGGCGTACGGACAGAACGGGGAGCGGCTGAGGCCGGAGCAGGGATACCCGCTCAGGCTCTTCAACCCCGGCTACGAGGGAAACACCAGTGTGAAATGGCTCAGGCGCATCGAGGTGACCGATCGGCCGACGCACACCCGTGACGAGACGTCCAAGTACACGGACCCCCTCGGCGACGGCACGGTCCGACAGTTCAGCCTCGTCATGGACGCCAAGTCCGTCATCACGTTTCCATCGTATCCGTACGTCTTGCCCGATGCCGGCTGGTGGGAGATTCAGGGTCTCGCCTGGAGCGGCCGCGGGCGGATCAGGCGCGTCGAGGTGAGCACCGACGGCGGACGCAGCTGGGCCGACGCGCAGCTGCAGGGCCCGATTCTGTCGAAGTCGACGGTTCGCTTCCGGCACCTGTTCGAGTGGACCGGGCGGAACACTCTGCTGCTGAGCCGCGCCACCGACGAGACCGGCTACGTGCAGCCCACGGTCCAGCAACTCTGGGAGGCACGTGGGCCGGTCACGTCCTACCACCAGAATCACCAGCGCGCCTGGAAGATCGCGCGCACGGGAGAGGTGACGTTCGGTCTCGGAGAGCTCGTATGAGGACCGCATTGCCGTCTCCGAAACGCCTGCGGGCCCTGGGCGTCGGCGGGGCCCTTCTGGTGCTCCTGGCCGGATGCGAACCGCGCGATCGTCCGGACCCGGTCGCTTCGTCTCCCCGTGATCCGAATGGCGGACAGGCGTCGAACGTCGTGCCGGCGGGCGCGACGGGGGACGTCGTTCCGGTCGGTGCACCCGCGCGCTTCGGGTTCGGCCTCGCGGCGGACGAGGCCCGGATCGCGATGTGGGACATCGACGTGCGCCCGGACGGCACGGGGCTGCCAGCGGGAAGCGGGACGGTCGCGCAGGGGCGGCAGGTGTTCGAGGTGCACTGCGTCGCGTGTCACGGACCCACGGGGACGGAGGGCCCCAACGACCGACTCGTGGACTCCGAGCCGTGGGATCTCTGGCCGACCACCCGCACCGTCGGAAACTACTGGCCGTATGCGACCACCCTCTACGACTACATCCGGAAGGCGATGCCCCAGGCCACGCCCGGTATCCTTACGCACGACCAGGTCTACGCGGTGATCGCCTACCTGCTTTACCTCAACGAGATCGTTCCGGAGGACGCGGTCATGACCGCCGAGACGCTTCCGGCTGTGGTCATGCCCGCGCGTGACCGATTCGTCGTGGACGATCGCGAGGGGGGCTCGGGTCCCGTTCGCTAGCGCGCCCGAATCGGGCGCCGCCCGACCGGGGCCGTCATCCCCTTGGCGGAGCGATCCGCTTGAGGTCCGCGTTCAGCTCGGAGGCCATGTAGACGAGCAGCGCGCTGATGGCCTCCGCCTGCTGCTCGGTGCTGAGCGGAATGGTGAAGAGGGGCTCGTCTCCTCCGCCGCGCACGGCGGTCAGGGACAGAGGCTCGCCCGCCCGAAGCCGCAGCACATGACCGGCCGTCATCGGCAGTGACGTCTCCAGGGGCCCTCCCGTGCCCGCCTCTGCTTCCCAGACGCGATCCGGATTCGAGCTGTCCCCGAAGTGCAGGAGGTAGCGTTCTTCCCCGGCGAGGGGCTCGGGGAGTGCTGCGCGCAGCGCGATGCCCGGAGTGAAGGCGATGTCCGGGTGGTCGAAGCTCAGCGCCAGGGCGTCATTGGTCTGCTCGTACTGGAAGAGCTGCGCCGGGGTCACTTCCGAGCGCTCTTCGAGGAGCGGCGCGAACGCCACCGTGAGCACCACATTCCCGATGCGCGTGTACGCGATCGAGCGACCTCCCTCGAGTCCGGTCGGACCCGGCTGGAGCGGTGTCGCCGTCGTCCACGGTCGGAGCACGCGCATGGACCAGATCTCCTCCGGCGTGTCGACGAAGGCGAAATCGGAGGTCGCGGAGGGGTCTCGTGCTGCGCTGCACAACGCGCTCTGGGCGTCCGCGCAGGCCTCCACCACGGCGGGGCGAACGAAGATCGCTCCTTCGCAAGGCCCCGCCCGCTGCACGAGCTCCACGTTCTCGGCCAGCACCGAGTCCGCCTGAGCCCTCGCGCCGGCGATGGCCGCGGAGACCTGCTCCGTGATCGTCCTCCGGCCGGCGCTGCGCTGCTCCTGAAGCGCTTCGTTCCCGGTCTCGACGAAGCGCACGGCGAGGAGCGAGTCCGTCGAGAACCATGAGCGCACGTCGGACTCGACCGGGTCGCTCGGATCGAGCGACGACGTGACCGAACGGTCCTCGATGGCGATGGCTTCCGCGATTGCCATGAGGCGCCGCGAGCGCTGGGCGATCGGATCGAGACGAATGTCGAGCTCGGAGAGCTGCGCGAGGGTGGTGACGCACGCGCGGGAGCGGGCCCGCTCGACGTCGGCGAGGTTGGCCGGAGGCGCGTCGCGAAGGGCCTGGGCGGTCGCCGGAGCTGCTCGCACGGCGGCAAGCGCGGCGCCGATCACCAGGGCGGCGATCGTGCATGTGCCGAGCGACGGCGACCTATTGGCCACCGTCGCTCGGCGAGGCGGGTGGGATCGAATCAAGGAGCCTGTTGGGTGTCGCTGATCAGAGGATTCAGTCCGCGGTCGCGGAGCAGCTGATTGAAGGCGGCCACGTCTCCAGCGAGGAGAGCGTCGAGGTTCGCTCTCGCATCCATCAGGATCTCCCGCAGCAGCACGTGTACCTCCCTCTGCTGGTCCGTGGGTCGGAAGTCCGCCGTTCCCACACCGTTGGAGAGGTGGCGAAGCTTGCCCACGACCTTTGCCGGATACCGGACGCCGTCCTGTCCGGTTCCCGTCGTGCGGAGCTGGATGAGCTCCTCCTCGATGGCGATGAGGCTCGCATCGAGCTCTCCGGCGCCCTCGATCAGATCGTCGGCTCCGCCCTGGCTCTCCAGGACGTCGGCGAGGTCGTACAGCTGGCGTCGCACCCACTCGATGCGGTTGATCGCGTCGGCCGCGGCGTCATAGTCGTTCCGCAGCTCCTCCATCAGGGCCAGCTGCGCCCGGATGTCCTCCATCGATCCCTCGGCGTGCGGGTCCTGGAGCACGGTCAGCTCGGTCGAGAACTCCTCGCCCCCGACCTGCAGCGTCACCGTGTACGTCCCCGGCGGGTGACGGAGGGCCATGCCGTTCTGGATGCGCACGCGGTCGGGACCATAGTCCACCCAGTCGGCGTACAGCGGCGGGACCCTGCGCTCGATGGGCGTGCTCTGCTCGCCCATGAAGTTCCAGAACACGCGGTTGATGCCGGCGCTCGTCGGCGCGTCGAGTGTCCGAACGACCGTGCCCCGGTCGTTCGCCACCACCACGGTGGCGGGCATGCCTTCGAACGCATCGCCGATCCAGTAGTTGATGAACGCCGCATTGGGCGGGTTTTCCCCCTGGCTCATGTCGATCGTCTGCGCGGCCGGCGGCGTGCGCGGGTTGAACCGGTACGCGTCGCGAGGCTCGAACATGTGCGCCGAGGTCGCGCGGACCTCGTCCGTCAGCTGCTGGAGCGGAGTGATGTCGTCCATGATCCAGAAGCCGCGCCCGTACGTGCCGACGACGAGGTCGTTGAAGTGCTCCTGGATGACGATCCCGTACATCGGGGCGGGTGGCATGTTGTTGATCAGCGCCTGCCAGTTGTCGCCGTCGTCGAAGCTCACGTAGACGCGGTTCTCGGTGCCGAGGAAGAGGAGACCCTCACGAACCGGGTCCTCCTGAATGCTGCGCGTGAAGCTCAGGACGTGGTCCTCGATCCCGTTCGTGATCCGGGTCCAGCTCTCGCCGTAGTCGTCCGTGCGGTACACGTAGGGAGTGAAGTCTCCGACCTGGTGCGCCTCGACCGCGATGTACGCCTTGGCCGGGTTCCACTTCGAGGCGTCGATCCCTCGCACGACGCCGTCCACGGGCCAGTCGGGAATGTTGCCGGTGACGTCCTGCCAGGTCCGGCCGTCGTCCCGGCTCACGTGCATCTTCCCGTCGTTCGATCCCGCGTAGAAGACGCCCTGCTGGGCCGGGGACTCGTCGAAGGCATAGATCACGCAGCAGTACTCGACGCCGATGTTGTCCGGCGTGAGGCCTCCGCTGATTCCCTGGCGGCTCTTGTCGTTGGTGGTCAGGTCGGGGCTGATCACGTCCCAGCTCTGCCCCCCGTTGCGCGTGCGGTGCACGTGCTGGCTGGTCACGTAGATCGTGTTGTTGTCGTGGGGCGAGACGAGCAGCGGGAACGTCCACTGGAAGCGATAGCGGAGATCCTCGGCCGGCCACCCGCCCGTGCTCTCCGGCCACACCTCGACGTTGCGGAACTGCCGGGTCCGCTCGTCGTGGCGCACCACGATTCCTCCGCGGGCGCCCGAGCCCGAGGCGCTCGACCAGACGATGTTCGGATCGGTCGGGTCCGGCGTGGCGAATCCACTCTCGCCTCCGCCGACCTGGTGCCAGTCACCGCGCGGGATCGCGCTGCCCCCGAACCCGCCGTAGAGCGTGTTGCTGGGCCCCCGATACGACGGCCCGTCCTGCCGATTCCCGAGGACGTTGTACGGGATCGCGTTGTCGACGGTGACGTGGTACATCTGCGAGATCGGCAGCTCGACCCGATGGTAGGTCTCGCCGCGGTTGTTCGAGACGTGCACGCCCTGGTCGTTCCCGATGATCAGGCGGTCCCCGTTGTCCGGATCGATCCAGAGGTCGTGGTAGTCTCCGCCCGGCCGCTGCGGCCCCTGGTGATTCACGTACGTCAGACCCCCGTCCCAGGATCGTGACAGGGCCGCGGTCAGGAAGAAGACCTCGTTCTCGTCGTCCGGCAGAACGCGGCAGTTGTTGTAGTAGCCGGTCCGTCCGCCGAGGTCTCGGGAGTGGTTGATGAGCTGCCAGTCCCGACCGCCGTTGTCGGAGCGCCACAGCTCCCCGGACTCGGTCTCCTGCCCGTGCCACGGCACGCCGTCGCCCGTCTCGATGAGGGCGTACACGCGGCGGGAGTCCGCCTTCGACATGCAGACGTCGATCTTGCCGACCGGAAGGACCGGGAGGCCGTGCCCTTCCAGCTTCGTCCATGTGTCACCGGCGTCGGTCGACATGTAGATGCCGGATCCGGGCCCACCGCTCTCTCGGCCCCACGTGTTGAAGACCACGGTCCACATGCCGGCAAAAAGCTTGCGCGGGTTGTTGGGATCCATGATCACGCTGGAGGCCCCCGTGTCTTCGTTCACGAAGAGGACGTGCTCCCAGGTCTCGCCGCCGTCCATGGTCCGGAACACCCCACGCTCGGGCTGCGGCCCGTGCGCGTGACCCAGGGCGCCGACGTACACGATGTCGGGATTGGTCGGGTGGATCACGATCCTCGAGACACGACCGATCTCATCGAGGCCCATGTGCTCCCAGGTCTCGCCACCGTCCATGGACCGGTACACGCCGTCACCGATCGTCACGTTCGATCGGATGTGCGGCTCCCCGGTACCCGCCCAGACGATCTTCGGATCGGACATCGACACGGCGAGGGCTCCCACCGAGTGCACGTCCTGGTCATCGAAGAGAGGTCGCCACGTGATGCCTCCGTCCTCCGTCTTCCAGAGGCCACCCGAGGCGGCCCCGGCGTAGTACGTCAGCGGATCCCCCACGACACCCGACACCGACGCCACCCGATTCCCGACCACGCCGATGTGGCGGTACGAGAGAGAGGCGAGACGCTCGGCCGGGACCTGGCCGGCCAGCGAGGCGAGTGTGGGCGCCGGCAACGACGCCAGCACGCCGAGGGTTACGAGATTGCCGATCGTCGAGACGATGCGGCGCACGGAAGACCCGATCATGGGAGGCTCCTGCCGAATGTGGGACGTTTGCGTGAGACCGAGGCGGGAGGTGCTCACGCAATTGGCATGGCCGGCATCGGGCTCGCAAGCGGGGGAATTCCGCGATCGTAGGTCGGTGCCCCGACCGTGGACCAGCGGCCGGCCCGACGCCGTTCGCGAGGAGCGCGCAATGACGCGAAAGGGGCCCGAGCCATGCGGCCCGGGCCCCCTCGAATCCAGCCGGGAATCCGACGTCCTAGACGCCCCCTCCGGGTCGCTCGTTCATCTCGGAGAGCCGCTCCTCGAGCTCCCGCATCGCCTCTTCGATGCGCTGCTCGACCTCGGCCTCCACCTCTGCGTCGAGGCCTTCGAGCTCGATCGAGAGCCCCTCGAGTCCGCTCAGGTCGATTTCGCCCTCGAGGTCTTCGAGCGCCAGAGAGAGCTCCTCGAGCCCGCTCAGGTCGATGACGATCGCCTCTCCGTCGATCTCGAACGCGAAGCCCATGTCGTCGAAGTCGAAATCGAAGTCGAAATCGAAGTCGTGATCGAAATCGAAATCGAAGTCGAAATCGAAGTCGAAGTCGTCTTCGCCGTTCCACACCACGATCCGCTCGGCGCGCTCCTGCGCAGCCCGGGCACGTTCTTCTGCGCGAGCCTGGCGCTCGCGGGCGCGCAGCTCACGCTCCTGGGCCCTGAGCTCGCGCTCCTCGGCCCGGGTCACCCGCTCCTGCGCGCGGATCCTGCGCTCGGCGTCGCGCACTTTTCGCTCCACCTCTCGCATCCGGTCGCGCTCGGCGCGCTCGAGCCGTGCGTGCTCCACCTTCTTCACCCGGACGTCGGCCACCCGCACCACGGATGCACAGGCCTCGGCAGAGGCCTTGGCCGAGGCCGCGACGGACGGGGCGACGACGACCGATCCCTCCCCGCTGCTCAGCGCAACCACCACCCGCTGCTCCTCGTGGGGGTGGGCGGTCGTGACCACCTGGGCGCAACGGTCCGCCGTCTCCGCCTCCGCCTCCGCACCCGTTCCCGCGTTCGCCAGGAGCATCGTCGCACCCCCGGCCAGCGTGGCTCCTCCGACGATCATCGCGATCGACAACGCGTCCGTCCGGAACTGATACATCGTCCTCCCCCTCCGTGGTTACTCCGCCCTTTTCATCTTCAGACGAGATCCGGCTCGAAAAGGTTGCGCGTCACTCGAACCGGAGCGCCACGACAGGGTCCACCGACGACGCGCGTCGGGCGGGAACCCAGGAAGCGAACAGGGCGATCGCGGTGAGCGCGATGGCCACGGCGGCGAAGGTGGGCGGGTCGATCGGCTCCACGCCGAACAGGAGCGCGGCCATCAGTCGGGTGACCCCAGCCGCGGCCACGAGCCCCACCAGCACGCCCGCGGCGGCGAGGGTCGCCCCCTGTCGGAGCACCATCTTCCGCACGGTAGCCTGTTCCGCGCCCAGTGCCATGCGCACGCCGATCTCCCGCGTCCGTTGCGCAACGACGTACGAGATGACGCCGTAGATGCCCACCGCACCGAGGAAGAGCGCGACGGCCGCGGCGATCGCGAGCATGATCAGCGTGAAGGAGGTACGCCCCATCGAGGCCTCGACGAACTCGTCGACCGTCGCCACGCGGGCGAGCGGAAGGTTCGGGTTGACGGCCCAGACCGCCTCGCGGACGTGTGGCAGGAGCGTATTGGGGTCGCCCGCCTCTGCCCGGACCACGTAGGCCATGGACCGCTGGGTGTAGGTCTCCTGGTCGAACCAGTCCTCCACGACCTGAGGCCAGAAGATCGTCGGGACCGACGCCTGGCTCATGCCGTCGTCCTGGATACGGCCGACGACGCCGATGATCTCCATCCACTGGCTCTCGCCGAGATCCCCCGCGTACTGGGAGATGCGCTTGCCGATCGCATCCGCCGGGGTCGCCCAGTAGTCGCTCACGAAATCTTCGGTCACCATCACGACCCGTGCACGATCCTCGATCTCGGCCCACGTGATGGCGCGCCCGGCGAGCAGCGGGTTGCCCATGACCTCGTGGTAGCCGGCTCCCACGTACTTGAAGCGTCGGATGGGGGGCAGCTGGTCTCCCTCGACCGGGAACTCCTCCACGTTCACCGCATCGTTCGAGTCCCAGCCGTCCATCGTCACCGACGAGGAGATGGCGGCGGAGGCCACGCCCGGGATCGCCTCGACCCGCCGAAGGATCTCCTGATGCGTCCGCGCGACCTGATCGATCTCCTCGACTTCCGCGGTCGGCAGGGTCACGCGAAAGGTGAGGAGCGACTCGGGCTCGTCGAATCCCGGATCCACGGCGCTGAGCGCCTGGAAGCTCCGGATCATCAGGCCGGAGCCCGCGAGCAGCACGAGCGCGAGCGACATCTGCGCCACGACGAGGCCGTTGCGCGCCAGGTGGCGCTCCTTCCCGGCACTGCCGCCACGGCCGCCCTCTTTCAGGGACGCGGTGAGGTTGGGTCGGCCGTACTGGAGGGCGGGGAAGAGGCCGAAGAACAGCCCGGAGACGACCGAAATGGCCACGGTGAAGAGGAGCACCACGGGCTCGAGGCCGATCTCGTGCAGGCGCGGCAGGCTCTCGGGCCCGAGCGCGACGAGCAGCTTCAGGCCCCCGAAGGCGAGGGCGAGACCCGCGACGCCTCCGACGATCCCCAGGACCAGGCTTTCCAGAAGGAGCTGTCCCGTGACCTGCCGGCGCCCGGCTCCCATCGCGGTGCGGACGGCGATCTCCCGATGCCGCCCCTCGGCCCGCACGATGAAGAGATTCGCCACGTTGGCGCAGGCGATCAGCAGAACGATCGCCACCGTTCCCAGAAGCACCCACAGCACGGAGCCGACGTCCCCGACGACGTCGGTCTTGAGGGGACGAACCAGCGCGCCGAACCGGGCCTCCTCGAGCATGCCCAGCGTGAGCCCACCCGGGTAGCGCTCGATGGCCATCGGGACCATGCGCTCGATATCGACGTTCGCCTGGGCCACGGTGGCGTCCGGCTTCAGGCGCCCGACGGCCTGGTAGCTGAAGTTGCCCATGAAGACTTCCCCCTCGTCGAAGCGGAAGGGGAGGTAGAGCGCCGGGTCGTAGCGCAGGAATCGGAATTCCTCCGGCATGACACCGATGATCTCCCGGCTGACGCCGTTGACCAGCAGCGTGCGGCCGAGCACCGACGGGTCCGAGCCGAAGCGGTCGCGCCAGTAGTCATGAGAGAGGAGAACCGTCTGTGCCCCGTCCGGCGAGTCTTCCTCGGGCGTGAACGTCCGGCCGAGTAGCGGATCGACCCCGAGCATGGGAAGCGTCTGATGCGTGACCCACATCACCTCCACCTGCTCGGGCTCGTCGAGTCCGGTGATCGACGCCGATCCGTTGTCCCACATCCCGACCGAGGCGAAGGTCCGGCTCTCCGCAGCGTAGGTGAAGTGGAGGGCGGGCGACTGGTTGACCGCATCGAAGCCGAGCCCGGGAGCCGTGTGCCAGATTCCGACCAGCGACTCGGGGTCCTCGAAAGGAAGCGGCTTCAGCAACACGCCGTTGACCACGCTGAAGATCGCCGCGTTGCTGCCGATGCCGACGGCCAGCGTCAGGACGGCGACCGTCGTGAACATGGGAGCCCGCAGGAGCTTGCGGAGCGTATAGCGGAGATCGTGCGCGAAGGAGTCCACAGCCACCCGTCCTCACCTGAAGAAACGACCGGACGGACACCGTCCGCCCGGCCGCCCCTACGGAGTGCCGTCTAGAGCTGTTTCGCGGGGCGCCTCAGCGCCCTCCCGCCGAGGGGCCGCGGGCCGAGCCCTCCCAGTCCGGGTCGGCCGCGCCGGTCCACGTCCCGGCCGAGGGATCGAACTGGATCCCGTGCACGCGACCGAACGCTCCCGACCGTTCCACGGGGACGATCTCGAGGCCGAGCGCGCGCATCTCGTCCATCTCCGCTTCGGTCCAGCCGATGCCGGGCGAAGCCTCGGCGTTGAGGCCCTCGCTCCCGAAGCCACCCGCGACCCTCGGCTCGGCGAGCGCTCGGGGAAGGTCCATGCCGAAGTCGATGACGCGCGTGATGGCGTGGACCACCGCCGGCGGGATCATCCCGCCACCGGCGGCACCGAGGACGAGGACCACCTGACCGTCCTTGACCACCATGAAGGGACAGATGTTCGAGCGGGCGCGCATGCCGGGCTCGGTCATCGTCCCGAGGTAGCCGCCCAGCGTGGAGGCGTAGAGGAAGCCCAGCCCGGGCGTCACTACCTTGGATCCCATGTTGGGCCCGAGCGTCTGCGTCAGGGCGACGAACATCCCGTCCGCGTCGGCGGCGGAGAGGTGCGTCGTGTGCCCCGCCAGATCACCGCGAGGGCCGAGCGCCGGGAGGGGGCTGCCGTTCCCCGCGGCGGGGTGGCCGGGTGCCGCGATCTCGGCGGCGAGCGTCGCCGCGTACTCCTTGGACGTCGCCCGGGCGGCGGCCGTGTCCGTGCCGAGCACGGCGAGCTCTCGCTGTGCCATGCGAAGCGCCTGCCCCGTCACGGCGAACCATTCGGCCTCGCTCATCGATGTCGGATCGAACTGCTCCATGATCTGGAGCGCCTGGATCGAGAGCACGCCGGCCGCCGGCACGTCCGTGCCGATCAGCTCGTACCCCCGGTAGCTTCCGCGGACGATCCGACTGTCCTCGGCCTCGTACTGGCTCAGATCCTCCAGATCCACGACCGCGCCGTGCGCGCGAAAGTCCGCTGCCATGGCTTCCGCGATCTCGCCCTCGTAGAAGACGTCGCGGCCTCCGACCATGATCTTGCGGAGCGTCTCGGCGTACTCGGGCTGACGCAGGATCTCACCCGGACGGTAGGGAGACCCGTCTCCCTTGTAGTAAGCGGCTGCCGTGCCGGGGAACTGGAGCGCCTCCTCGGCCCCCGCCGCCTGGCGCGCTGCGTCGCCGGCCAGCAGCCGGAACCCGTTCTCCGCGTACTCGATGGCCGGCTCCATGACCTGCGCCAGCGAGAGCGATCCGTGCTCCTCGTGGAGGCGGATCAGTCCGTCGAGGGCGCCCGGGATCCCGATCACCGCGTAGCCGAACGACGCGCGGGGGGCGGTCTCGTGATCGTAGTCCCACGGGGCCTGGGTCGTCCCGTCGATGCCGTGGAAGGTGCCGTCCGGCGTGCGGACGAGGATCTGATTCCGCCCGCCGATGGAGTTCATGGTGGGCTCGACCACTGCGATGGCGAAGCCTGCGGCGACGGCGGCATCGGCGGCGTTGCCACCCATCTCGAGCATTCGGACGCCGGCATCCGTCGCGAGCGGGTGGGCGGCGCTCACCATGCCGGTGTCCGAGCGGCCGCTCTGACGGACACTCTGCCCGCGGAGCTCGCTCGTGGCGGAGAGCAAGAGGGCCACGAGGGGCAGGACGCGCGCGCACCGGAGGAGCGCAGGCGCAGGAGGCGCGAGGAGCGTAGCGATCATGGTCTGGGTCTGACGTGTGGAGTGCCCGTCGGAAGCTCGAAGCGACGGAGTGTAACGCGGACTCGGGCTGCCGGCACGCCCCGGTGATCGGTCAGTCCGGGATCAGGGAGCACCGCTCCCAGAGCGGCGACTCGTGGTCGCCGTCTCCGCCGAGCAGATCGTGCAGCATCTCGTGCCGGACCGTGATCTCGTCGTCCTCGTAGCCGATCACGAGGATGATCTGGTGAGGCGGCGTCCAGAGGCCCCGGGCCGTGATGTCGTTGCCACGGATCGTGAGCGCGGTGAACCAGGTGATCGCGTGCAGGTCGCCCTCCATTCCGGAGCACGCTTCGGTCGCCCCCCACCACGCTTCGTAGATCGGGAGGGGCTCGAGGGGTTCCTTGTTCGTCACCGACACGCTGTAGCCCTCGCAGCCGGCCGCCAGGAAGGCGACGAGAAGCGGGATTGCGCGAGACCGGATCATGACGAGTCGTACGACTCCCGAGGGGAACGCTTTCGGGTGCGCACCGCCGGCGCCGCGCCTATCATGGGACCGCCTCCACGCGCGGTGGCGTCTGCCGCGCCACCTCACTCCTCTTCCTCGTGATCGAAGCTCGATTCAGGGCCGCGCTCGGCCTCGGCCTGCTCCTGCTCCTCGCCTGGCTGCTCTCCTCGAACCGGCGTGCCGTTTCCTGGAGGCTCGTCGGGTGGGGGGTCGGGCTCCAGGTCATCTTCGCCCTTCTCGTGCTCCGGACGCCCGCGGGCGTGGCGGCGTTCGACGGTATCAACCACGTCGTGCATGCGGTGCTGGGCTACGGGGAGCAGGGGAGCCGCTTCATCTTCGGCAACCTCGTCGACAACGAGGTCGCCGTCGGGACGGTAGGAGGGGACGGAGCCTTCGCCGCCTCGGCCGATCGCGTCGCGAGCACGGGCGCCTTCTTCGCCTTCCGCATCCTCCCCAACATCATCTTCATCGCTTCGCTGATGACGGTGCTGTACCACCTGGGGATCATGCAGCGCATCGTTCGGGCTGCCGCCTGGGTGATGCAGAAGACCATGAAGACGTCCGGCGCGGAGACCCTCTGCACCGCGTCGAACATCTTCGTCGGCATGATGGAGTCTCCGCTCGTCGTGAAGCCGTACGTCGAGAAGATGACCGAGTCCGAGATGATGGCGATCATGACGGCGGGCCTCGCCACGATCTCCGGATCCGTCCTGGCCGCATATGCGGCGATGATGATGCCGCACGCCCCCGATGCAGCGGGTCACCTCGTGGCGGCCTCCATCATGTCGGCGCCCGCGGCGCTGGTCATGGCGAAGCTCCTCGTTCCGGAGACGGAAGTGCCGGCCACGGCCGGCAGGCTGACCGAGGACGTGGAACGCCCCGACGTCAACGTCATCGACGCGGCGGCCCGCGGGGCGGCGGAGGGGCTGCGACTCGCGCTGGTGGTGGGCGCGATGCTCATCGCCTTCATCGCGATGGTGTCCATGCTCAACGGCGTCATCGGATGGGCGGGGGGCCTCGTCGGGCTGGAGGGGCTGACGCTCGAGGGGATCCTCGGACAGGCGCTCGCCCCCGTGGCGTGGCTTCTGGGGGTTTCCTGGGCCGACGCGGGGCTGATCGGGCGCACGATCGGCGTCGATTTCGTGCTCAACGAATTCGTCGCGTACGTCCAGCTCTCGAGCGCTCTGGCCTCCGGGACGTCCGCCGAGCCGCGGTCTCTGGTGATCGGGATCTACGCGCTCACGACCTTCGCGAACTTCGGCTCCGTCGCCATGACCATCGCGGGGATCGGCGTGATCGCGCCGTCCCGCCGTCACGATCTGGCCCGACTGGGCCTGCGTTCGCTGGGTGCGGGCTTGATGGCCTCGCTCATGACCGCCGCGGTGGCGGGGATGCTCGTTTGAGGCGAGCTTAGCGGCTGCGTCGAACCTAGGAGTCCGGCCCGGAAGCCGGACCCTCATCCATCGTTGCATCCATGTCCGATTCCAGGAAGCGCCTGATCGTCGTCGGCGATCGCGTCTTGATTCAGCCGGAGGAGGGAGAAGACCGGACCCGGGTCGGGTTGTATCTGCCGCAGACCGCCGTGGATTCGCAGGCGGTCCAGGGCGGCACGGTGATCGCCACGGGCCCGGGCAACGCGGTCTCGGCTCCGACCGAGCTCGATGAGGAGCCGTGGAAGATCGGAGGCTCCACGGGCGAGCCCCGTTACGTGCCGCTGCAGGCGCGCATCGGAGACTACGCGATCTTCTTCCGCCGGGCGGCCGTCGAGATCACGTTCGAGGGGGAGCGCTACCTCGTGGTGCCGCAGGCGGCCATCCTCGCGCTCGTCCGCGAGGGCGAGGACGAGGACCACGACGAGGGGTTCCCCGGTTTCTGAGCGTCGCCGCCGGCGGCGACGCGGCCGGCCCCGGCGTTCCCGGGTCGTGGACCTGGGCCGCTATCGGGAAATCGTCGACGACTGGTCCGCCTTCGAGGAGGCAGCCGGGCGTGCGGAACCCACGGTGTTCCGCGTCCGAGGAGGGGGCCGCGCCGAAGCGTCGGTCCTGGAGCGATTGGCTCTCCGGGGATTCATGGTGCGTCCGCTCGACGGCCTCCCGGCGTTCTACCAGGTCGAAGCAGGCCCCGGGCCGCTGTCGGCCACGATCGAGCACTGGCTCGGGCTGCTGTACGTGCAGCAGGCGTCGACGGGTGTTGCCGCTCCGGCCCTCGCGCCCCGGCCGGGCGAGCGGGTTCTCGACCTGTGCGCGGCACCCGGCGGAAAGACGACCCACATGGCCGACCTCATGGAGGACTCGGGCTGCCTGGTCGCATCGGAGATCAGCGAGAGCCGGATTCGTGGCCTTCTCGGCAACGTCTATCGGTTGGGACACACGGGCATCTTCGTCGTGGCGGCCGACGGCCGTGACTTTCCTCGGGGCGCCCGTTTCGATCGGGTGCTGCTCGACGCCCCGTGCTCGGGGGAGGGGACGCTCCGACGCCGGGGTGGCCAGGCACCCAACCAGTCGCGGTCGTTCCAGGCGTACGTGACCCGCGCCCAGCGGACTCTGCTCGAGCGCGCGGTGTGGCTGACGCGTCCGGGCGGAACGATCCTCTACGTGACCTGCACGTTCGCCCCGGAAGAGAACGAGGCGGTGGTGAGCGAGGCGCTTCAGCGGCTCCCGGTGGATCTCGAGCCGCTCGATCTGCCGGTCCCGCACGCGAGGGGGGTCACCTCGTTCGAAGGGGCGACCTACGATCCGAGGGTGGAGGGCGCCGCCCGGATCTACCCGCACCACCTCGACTCCGGGGGGCTGTTCCTGGCCAGGCTCCGCCGCCTCGACGGTGAGGGCGCGCCCGGTGATCCCTCGCCCCCGGAGGGCCAGCGGCCTTCGTGGCCGGGGGTGCCGACGGCCTTTCCCGGAGAGGCTTCGTCGCACGAAGGTGCGCTCGATCGGATCGAGGCGGGCATCCAGGACCTCACGGAGCGCTTCGGCGTTCCGAGGGCGTCGATGGACGTAGGGTGGACCCTGCGTGGGGGCCGGGCGTGGGCCCATACGCTGGATGCGTGGCCGATGCCGCTGTGGGAGGAAGGCGGCTGGCGTCCGATCTCGGTCGGCTTGCGGGCGATCGAGTTCGACAGCCGCGGGCGGGCTCGCCCGACGAACGACGCGCTCCGCTGGCTGGGCCGGCGCATCACCGAGGGTGTGCTCGACGTGGACGAGGGTGAGCTGCGCGCCCTCCTGGCCCGGGAGGCCGTGCCCACGGGCCACGAGCGTCGGGGCCCGGTGGCGCTTCGGTGGCAGGGCGACGTGATCGGCCGGGGAGCCGTGACCGTCGACGGGCTCAAGAGCGAGATCCCGAAGGCGCGCGCGGCCGATCTGCTCCGCTGCATCGGGGACACCGGCGGAGACCGCTCGGCGGGGACGGCGCCCCGGCCCTAGCCCCGACGCTCGAGCAGGCGGGCGAAGGCGTGATCGGCGGGTGCGAGCGCCACCTGTCGTAGCTCTGCCGGAGCGAACCAGCGAAGCTCCTCGTGCTCGTGCGCGACGGGCTCGCCGGCCACGAAGACTTCGTGGAACTCGATCACGAAGGGGGAGTCTCCGTCGTCGAACGCGGCGAGCTTCGCACCCACCGAGGCGACGCTGAGATCCAGCTCCTCACGCAGCTCTCGCGCGGCAGCGTCGGCCGGCGATTCTCCCTCGTCCATCTTTCCTCCGGGGAACTCCCAGAGCCCCCCGTGCCGCTTCTCCTCCGGCCGCTTGCCGAGAAGGTAGCGGCCATCCCGGCAGATGACGGCCGCGACGACGCGGACGCGGCTCACTGCAGCCCGATGGCGATCGCGACGGCGACCGACACGCCGCCGAGCACGACCAGTCCCGCATAGAGGGGGACCGCGAAGCGCAGCCAGTGATCGAACCGAACGCCCGCTGCCGCGAGAATGGCCATGAGCGCGCCGTTGGTCGGAGTGACGATGTCGCACAGGCCGGCCCCGTACTGATAGGCGAGGACGATGACCTGACGGGAAAGCCCCAACAGGTCGGCGAGCGGCACGAGGACCGGCATGGTCAGGACCGCCTGACCGCTCACGCTCGGCACGGGAACGTGGAGGAAGGCCTGCCCCACGATCATCCCGAGCGCGGAGGCCACGCGTGGCAGCTCCTCGAGCGGAGTGAACATCCCGTGGACGATCGTATCGATCACCAGCCCGTCTTCGAGCACGGTGGAGATCGCTCGGGCGAAGCCGATGAGGAGCGCCGCGTAGGCCATCTCCCGGAAGCCCTTCACGTACGCCTCGGCCGTGCCGCTCACGCCCATGCGCGACACCAGCCCGACCACCACGCCCATGATGAAGAAGGCCCCCGACATCTGATCGAAGTCCCAGGCCCAGTATCGCAGCCCCACGACCATGATCGCGAACGTGGCCCCGAGCATCGTCAGCACCACGGCGTCCCGGTGGGTCATCCGATCCCCGAGATCTTCGGTGACGCCCTGAGGTGCGACGCGCGTCGCCGCGGCGTACCGCATCGTGAAGCCGATCCACAGGGAGAGGGCAATCACGAGGAAGACGGTGCGGAAGAGGCCGCCCGACAGGGGCTCGACCTCCGCGGCCTTCTGGGCGATCTGCACCTGAAAGGGGTTGATCGGGCTGAAGGCGGAGCCGACGAAGGCCGAGCCTGCGCTCATCGCGACCGCGACCATGGGCGTAAAACCCAGGCGCGCCACGAGGATCATCAGCACCGGGATGAGCGGGATGATCTCTTCCTGCATGTTCTGCACGACGCCGCCCATCGCGAAGAAGAGCGAGACCACCGGCACGATGAGGATGTCCCGGCCGCGCATCGCACGGATGAGCGACGGCATCGCCCTCCGGAGCGCCCCCGACTCGTCCACGACGGTGAGCGCCCCGCCGATCAGAAAGACGAGGAAGATGACGGCGCTCGCGTCCGCCATGCCCCGTGGCAGCGCGACCATGGCCTCGAACAGGTTCACCGGGTCCGGGTCGACGGCCTGGTAGGTCCCGGGCACGACCAGCGTTCGTCCCGTTCCCTCGTCGAATCGCCGCTCGAACTGGCCCGCTGGCAGGACGTAGCTCGCTGCCGCCGCGAGCAGGACGCAGCCGGTGAGGAGGGCGAGCGGGTGGGGCACGCGCAGGCGGGATTCGCTCACGGGGCTTCTCTGCGAAGGGGAAGGGGGTGCGCATCCAGCGCTCGGACTGCCAGGAGGATCGTGCGAGCCGACGCCAGGAAGTCCGCGGGGTCGACGCGCTCGAAGTCGTCGGTCGGGCGGTGGTAGTCGGGGTGATCCTCCACGCCGAAGTAGACGAAGGGGATCCCTTGCTCGTGGAAGGCACCGTGATCGGACTGCATCGTCCAGTCGGCGCCCTCCGTCGCACCCGGCCGATCGTGCCCGAGCCGGAGGTCGAGGGGCGCGTCCGCGGCGACTGCCTCCAGCACGGGACGCAGCGCCGGGGTGTGGTGGGCGCCCCCTGCCCACAGCTCTCCCTCCGCGCGGGACACCATGTCGAGGTTCACGTTCAGGGCGATGTCGTCCAGAGCGATCGGTGGATCCGTGACGAAGTGGCGTGCTCCACCGAGCCCCTGCTCCTCGTCGTCGAAGAGAGCGATGATGATCGGGTGGAGGGGGGGCTCGAGCACCAGAAGCCGAGCGATCTCCATGACGGCTGCCACCCCCGACGCGTTGTCGTCCGCGCCGTTGAAGATGTCTCCGTCGCGAATGCCCTCGTGATCGTAGTGCGCGGAAAGCACGATGTGGGGACCTTCGGCCGAGCCGGGCACGAGCCCCAGAATGTTCACGCCGGTGCCCCGCTCGCCCAGGTCGAACGCGTGCTCGAAGGTGCCGTCGAGCGGAAGCACGCCCGCGTCGGCGAGGGCGCGGGTCAGGTAACGGCGTGCCCGCGCACCTCCCGGCGACCCGGCGGCGCGTCCCTCCATCGAGTCGTGCGCCAGCACGGAGAGTGTGGTCAACAACGTGATCGAGTCGACGGCGGCATCGCGCGTCTCCGGTCCGGCGGTCGCTTCGCGCAGGATTACGGCGACCGCGCACAGCCCCACGATCGCGGTGACGAGGATCATCCGGGTCTTCATGGTCGCCCAGGTTGGCGCGCCCGACGGGGAAGCGCCAGAACCCGCGCGAAGAGGCCTCGCCGCGGCGCTTTGACAAGCGGGGCCGAGGAGCGGAGAATGGCGATGGAAACCGTTGAGCCCCCCCGGCTCGAGGCAGGCGGGTCCATGGCTGATCACAATCCGAAGCGTGGTCCGGCGGAGGACGCCGGCGGGGCGTCCGGTGCCCCGACGAATGAGCCGGATCTCGCGCCCGGCTCCTGGGTGCTGCTCGTAGAGCCGTCGGAGGATGACCGCTCGGCGCTCGCTGCTCTGATCCGGCAGCTCGGATACGAGGTGTTGGACATCGGGTCGGGCGTGGATGCCGTCGACTTCGTGGCGGCTGCGGAGTTCTCACTCGTCCTGATCCACTCGGGCCTGGCGGTCACGGAAGGGGTGGAGCTGGTCCGGGCCATGCGGGCTCTCGAGGGGCGGAGGACCCGCAGGGCACCCGTCTTCGTCGTGCTGGCACACAGAAGCGCGGTCGATCGCGCAGCGTACCTGTCGGCTGGAGCGGACGAAGTCCTCGAAGGACCGGCCACGGCGAACGACCTGCGCGACGCGGTCGCGCGCCAGTTCCCGGTCCCGGGCGAGCCCTTTCAGCACGACGTCGCGCTCGAGGCCGTAGCGGGAGAGGAGGAGCGCCTGCGCGCGACGCTGCTCCGGTTCACGCATGAGCTCCCGCTCCGGCTCGCGACGATCCGCGCGGCGTGGCAGGAAGGGGACACGACGACGTTGGGCCTCGCCGCGGGAGCGCTGGCGGATTTCGCGCACCGCGTCGCCATGCGGCGGGTGCGCGACCTGTGCCATCGGATCTCCGCGTACGCCCGGAAGGGTCAGGTGACGGAGGCCGGAAGGCTGGTCGCGGAGCTCGAAGCGGCGGCGGCCCGCGCGAAGGAAGCCGCGATGCGCTCGATCGGCGCCGCCTAGCGGCCGGGCTCGAGCACCACTTCCTGCGTGTAGACGAGATCGCCCAGCGGCGACTCGTCGGCGTTGCCCGAATTGCCCGTGACGTGCAGGGCGACGGGCACCGGGTCCCGAGGGGCCGTCCAGGTGACGGCCCAGCTGGATCCCGAGGGATCGGGCGGAACGGTGCCTGCCGGACTCTGGTGCGCGTACGTGATCCCGAGGCTGTCCTTGGTCGTCGTCCGCGCATCGACCGGTGTGAGCGAGCCGGCGTTGGCGCCGGCGGCCGGGCCGGTCGAGACCCTCGCTGTCAGCTGGAAGCCGGCCACGGCCGTCTCGTCCGCCTGGAGGCGCACGGTCACGACGTACGCTTCTCCCGGCACATAGGTCGCCGGAAGGCCTTCGAGGCGGATCGAGCCTCCGAACGCGTTGACCTCGTTGCCGATGTGGCAGTGGAGGCACGTCGGCTCCCCGAACCCGCCGGTGAATCCGGCCGGCGGCTCCGCCGCCGAGGGTGGACGAGGCACGGCCGCCGCCCCCGCCAGGGCGAGGACGGCGACCACGATCAGAGCGTTCCGCATGGTCAGTCGCTGACGGCCCGTCTCCGCGGGGGAAGCTTCGCCACTCCGATGGTGTTGCTGTCGGCGCCGAACCACACCGAGTTCGTCTCGGGATCGAAGTACATGTGGCGAATCGAGCCAGCCCCGCTCTCGGGCTGGACCTGACTGAAGATCTCCTCGGTCAGCGGGTCGAAGCCGACGAAGTTGTTGGGCTCCGGACCGGTCTCGACGAGCCAGATCCGGTCCGAATCGTCGGCGAGCATCCCGTAGGGGCGGGAGCCCGCCCCGCCCGGGAGGGGAAACTCACGCACGTCTCCGGACGCCGGGTCGAGCCGGCCCAGCGTTCCCCGGGTCCAGTCCCCATACCAGAGGATGTCGTCCGACGTGATGGCGATGCGACGAGGCAGCGCGTTCTCGGGGAGCTCGTACGTCTCCAGCTCGAAGGTCTCCGGGTCCACGGTTGCGATGTGGTTGGTGTTGAACAGCGCGATCCACGGACGGTCGTTCGAGTCGACCACGATTCCGTAGGGGCGACTCGAATTCCCGCGCCGGGACGCTTCGACGCGCATCGACTCCACGAGCCGGATCTCGCCGGTCTTCGGCCAGAACTTCCCGATGAAGTTGCCTCCCTGGACCGTGAACCAGATGTCGCCCTGGGAGTCGAATACCAGCGTGTGTGGATCGGCGGCCCGCTCGTCGGGCATCATGTACTTCTCGATCTCGCCCGTCTCCGGGTCGAGCCGCCCGATATGCATGGCCACGGCGCCGGCGTTGGCCGCGTTGCCCGCGTACCAGATCGTCCCCTCCGGATCGATGATCAGGTTGTGCGGACGGACGCCTCCGGTGTCGTACTTCCTGAAGTCACCGGTCTCGGGATCGAAGACGGCGACGTACGCGCCGGCCTGCCCGCAGAACCAGACCCGTCCGTCGGGCGCGACCATCGGGTCCCGGGGACGAGAGTCCGGGTACGGGACCTCCCACTCGGTGAGCTCCGGGTCGGAGAGGGGCTGAGCGGAAACGTGCGCGGGTGCCGGCAGCACGAGCGCGACGACGGCAGCGAGGAGAGCGGTTCGACGCATGGGACCTCCCTGAGCGTGTGAGCGACCAATGTGGCATCCCGCCTCCGATCCCGCACGATCCGTTCCGGTGGCGCGGCCGGGTCGCGACGGGCTCTCGTCCGCCCTAGCTTCGAGATAGATCGAGGTTTCAGGAGGCCACCCCGCGTGTGTGAACACCGCCCCGGCAGACGAGAGTTTCTCCGCACCGCCACGTCGTGTGCGGCGCACGTGGGCCTGATGTCCGCCTTCGCGCCGCTCGGGGTGCGGAGCCTCTGGGCTGCTCAGGAGCGCTTTCCCGTCGTGGCCTCCGAGGCCTGGGGGCGGATCGAGCGGGTCGCCGAGGGTGTCTGGGCGCTGGTGTCGACTCCGCTCGAGGACCGCCGCACACTCTGCAACGGTGGGATCGTCGCGGGGCGAAGCGGCGTGGTGCTGATCGAGGCGTACGGATCCGACGCGGGCGCCCGGTGGATGGCCGAGCAGGCGAAGCGCCTGACGGGCCGGAGTCCGACGCACGTCATCCTGACGCACTACCACGCGGACCACACCGGTGGACTCCGCGGGGTACGCGAGCTGGGGGCTCCCGCCATCCTCGCGACACCCGTGACACGGGACTACTCCCGCCAAAATCGGGACGCGCCGAACGAGATCCTCAACCGCGCCACTCCTCTGGACACGATTCGCCCCACCGAGCTCGATCTCGGAGATCGCTCGCTGGTGATCGTGCCGCGACGCGGCCACACGGACTCGGACGTCACGATCGAGATCTCGGACCCGTCGGTGGTCTTCTGCGGCGACCTGGTCTGGAACGGGATGTTCCCGAACTACGTGGACGCGACCCCGTCCCGACTGACGCAGGCGGTTCGCCTCATGCGGGCGACCGGTGCGCAGACGTACGTGCCGGGTCACGGGGCGATCGCCGACGGCGGGGCACTCGACCGCTATCTCGGCCTGCTCGACCACGTGGAGGCCGCCGCTCGCGATGCCGTGGAGCGGGGCTGGACGGCGGCCGAGGCCGCGAACGCGTATCGCCTGCCCGCCGGGATGTCGAACTGGGTCCTGTTCAACCCGTCGTACTTCGAGCGCGCACTCGGCGCCTGGATGGCGGAGCTGCAGTAACGGAGGGGGCCGGAGCCCTCCCGTGCGCCGCGGCCCTCAGTCCGTGACGCCCACCCGCGAGGCGGTCGGAAGCGAGTAGAGGTGCGCCGTGATCGCGACGGCCACGAGGAGCAGCAGAGCCACCGCCCAGAGCTGGCTCGCGAGCAGGAACCCGGAGACGCCGATGAAGAGCCACAGCGTCGCCACCGACGTCGTGCGCACGCGCGACGAGATCACGCCGCGCTCCCGATAGTCGCGGAGGTAGCGGCCGAAGAGGCGGTTCTCGTGCAGCCAGCGCTCGGCTCGCGCCGAGCTGCGGGCGAAGCACCAACCGGCGAGCAGGAGAAAGCAGGTCGTCGGCCAGAGCGGCACGAAGATCCCGATCACCCCCAGCGTCACACTCACGGCGCCGACGGCGAAATACACCCCTCGCCTCATCGGACCGGGGAGCGTGTCCACCGCTCGCTCGGCGCTCTCGTGGTCGACGGGGCAGTTCTCGTGCACGGCGTGGCTCGGGATCTGAGGGAGTGAGTGAATGGGGCTGGACCGCTGAGCGGGCCGAGCGGGAAATCTATCGCCCGGGGTCGCATGGCGGAATCCGGGGTGCCCGAGCGGGCCACATCACGTGCCGCCGTACTCCTCCCGGAGCTTGGTCTTCTGGACCTTTCCCGTCGCGCCCATCGGAAGAGAGTCGACGAACACCACCTCGTCCGGCAGCTGCCACTTCGCGAGGGTTCCGGACAGATACTCCAGGATCGAATCGGCGGACGGCTCCCGTCCCGGAGCCGGCACCGCGATGAGCAGCGGGCGCTCCCCCCATTTCGGGTCCGGAAGGCCGATGACCGCGGCCATGGCGATGTCCTCGTGTCCCATCGCCGTGTTCTCCACGTCGATGGAGCTGATCCACTCCCCCCCGGACTTGATCAGGTCCTTCGTGCGGTCGGTGATCTGCACGTAGAACTCCGGATCGATCGTCGCGACGTCTCCCGTGGGAAACCACCCGTCGGTCGTGAGCTTCTGCTCGTCGCTCTTGAAGTACCCGTCCACCACCCACGGTCCGCGCACCTGGAGCTCACCGAACGCGACGCCGTCGTGCGGAAGCGCCTCGCCGTCCTGGCCGACGATGCGCAGCTCGATCCCGTACGGGGGCTGGCCCTGCTTCGTCTGGAAGGCGGATCGCTCCAGGAGCGTCCGCTCCCGGTGCGAGGGGAGAAGCGTGTTGACCGCGCCCAGGGGGCTGGTTTCGGTCATCCCCCACCCGTGGCGGAACTCGATTCCGAATTCCCCTTCCAGGGCGGCGATGAGGGATCGCGGCGGCGCCGCGCCTCCCAGGAGGACCATCTGGAGCGCTTCGGGCGCCCCGTGCTTGCGCCAGTACTCCACGAGCGCCAGGAAGACCGAGGGCACCCCGGCCGAGAACGTGACGTCCTCCGCCTGGAGAAGCTCGGTGACACTCTGCGGATCCATCTTCGGGCCGGGCATCACCAGCTTGGCCCCCGTCGCCGCAGCGGCGTAGGGGAGTCCCCAAGCGCAGGCGTGGAACATGGGCACGATGGGCAGCACGGAAGCGCCCCGATGCAGGTCGAACACGTCGGGCAGCGACACGGCGAGCGCGTGCAGCACGGTGGACCGATGACTGTAGAGGGCGCCCTTCGGGTGACCGGTCGTTCCGGACGTGTAGCAGAGCGCCGCGGCGTCCGTCTCGGCGACGGTGGGCCAGGAGAAGTCTTCGCCCCGCTCCAGGAGCTGTTCGTAGGACAACGCGTTCGGCAGGCTCGTGTCCGGCATGTTCGCGGCATCCGTCAGAACCACGAAGTGCTCGACGCACGAGAGCTGGTCGGCCACGGCCTCGACGAGGGGGACGAAGGTCAGGTCCACGAAGAGGACGCGATCTTCCGCATGCGTGACGATGTAGACGAGCTGGGTCGGATGCAGGCGCGGGTTCAGCGTGTGGCACACGGCGCCCATCCCGGACACGCCGTAGTAGATCTCCAGGTGGCGATGCGTATTCCATCCGAGGGTCGCGAGCCGGTCCGGCGGCTCGATCCCGAGCCCGCGAAGAGCGCTCGCCAGACGCCTGGAGCGCTCACGGACCTCGCCCCACGTCGATCGATGGATGGGCCCCTCCACGCTGCGCGTGACGATCTCCTGACCGGCGTGCACGGTCCCGGCATGCTCGATCAGCGAGGAGATCAGAAGCGGCGTGTCCATCATGGCACCGCGCATACATGCCTCCGTGCTCTGGTGCGAACGCGATTCGGGGGAGGCCAAGCTAGGCGTCGTCCCGGGCGCCGGCTACACTTCGAGTCCTCGGCCCGCCGCGGCGTTCGCGTCGGGAAGATCCCGCGCCATCCATACGGGGAACGCACCATGAGCGAGACGATTCTGCTCGAAGAGATGACCTGGCCCGAAGTGGGTGAGGCGATCGAGGCGGGACGGACCACGGCGGTCGTCGCCGTGGGTGCCGTCGAGCAGCACGGGCCGCATCTGCCGCTGCTCGTCGACGCGGCGCGCGGGGACCGGCTGGCGGTCGAGGTGGCTCGCCGGCTCGGCGACGCGCTGGTGGCACCCACGATCCGCATCGGATGCTCGGAGCACCACATGGGCTTCCCGGGCACGCTCACGCTGCGCCGAAACACGCTGGAGGCGATCTGTCTGGACTACGCGGTCAGCCTGGCCCGACACGGCTTCACCCGGATCTGCTACGTTCCGTCGCACGGAGGCAATTTCGCGCCGCTCGCGGAGATGCTCCCGGACCTCAGGGCCGCCGTAGCGCCGGGGTGCCGCGTGGACGCGTACACCGACCTCGTCGGCTTCATGGAATTCTGGAAGTCCGCGGTCGAGGAGCACGACTCGTCGCTGACGGGTCGGGTCGGGGGGCACGCGGACATCGCGGAGACGTCCGAGATGCTCTGCATCCGACCCGACCTCGTGCGGACGGAGCGGGCCGAGGAAGGGCACGTCGAGACCTTCGACCACGCGCTGATGGAGCGGATCTTCCGAGACGGGTTCCGGGCGGTGACGCCCAACGGGATTCTCGGCGACGCGCGTGGCTCCTCGAAGGAGATCGGTGAGACGTGCATCGCTCGCGCAGCGGACGGAATCGTGGCGGCGCTCGGAGGGTGAGCGGCGAAGGGCCGAAGGTCGCGGCCTTCGTCTCCCCCCACGGCTTCGGGCACGCGGCACGCAGCTCCGCCGTGATGCTGGAAGCGCAGCGGCAGGGCGGGGCCACCTTCGAGCTCTTCACCACCGCACCTCGATGGTTCTTCGAGGAGTCGCTCACCGGAGGGTTCCGTCACGTCGAGGTCGACGTCGACGTCGGGTTTCGCCAACGGTCGGCGCTCCACGTGGATCTGAGCGCCACCGTGGCGGCGCTGGAGCGCGCGCTCCCCTTCTCGAAGAGCGTGGTCGCGCGACTGGCTCGACAGGTCGGCGACGCGGGGTGCGAAGCGGTGCTCTGCGACATCGCCCCGCTCGGGATCGCCGTTGCCGAGGCTGCCGGCCTTCCGTCGCTCCTCGTGGAGAACTTCACGTGGGGGTGGCTCTACGAGGGGTACCGCGAGGAGGCGCCGCGCCTGGCCGAGCTCGGGGCGGAGCTCGACGCCTGGGCGGCGCGGGCCACCGTGCGGATCCAGGCGACGCCGGCGTGCGCACCCGATCCGTCGCTCGAGTCCGTCGAGCCGATCGGCCGACCCCCGCGCCTGGAGCGTGCCGATGCCCGCCGTGCGCTCGGTGTGGCGGAGAAGGCGCCGCTGGTGGTCGTGACCATGGGCGGGCACGCCGAGGATCTCTCCTTCCTACCCCGCCTGCGCGAGATGGCAGGCACGCACTTTCTCGTCACCGGCGCCGCGCGATCGTCCTCCGCGGCGAACGTCCACCTCTACGACAACGCGACGCCACTGTACATGCCCGACGTGCTTCGGGCCGCGGACGCGCTCGTGGCGAAGCTCGGATACGGGACCGTCGCGGAAGTGTGGCGCGAGGGGCTGCCCTTCGCGCACGTGACGCGCCCGGGCTTCCGGGAGATGGTCTCGCTCGAGGCCTTCGTCGACGGTGCGTCCAGCGGCTTCCGGATGACGGGCCGGGAGTTCGTGGACGGCGACTGGATCGATCGGATTCCGGAGCTCGTCGCCATGCCGCGTCGACCCCATTTCGGTGGCGGCGCCCGGCGCGCGGCGGAGATCCTGCTGGCGTTGGTCAGATCGCGGGAGAGCGGGGAGGGGCCCCGGCAGGGGGGCGCGATCAGCCCATCAACGGATCGGTGACCCCGAGCACGTGGACGGCCAGCAGCCCGAGCACGCCGACCACCAGCAGGTAGTAGACGGTCGGCAGGATCGTCTTCCGGAGCGTGGAGCCTTCCTTCCCGAGAAGTCCCACGGTGGCCGATGCCGCGACCACGTTGTGCACCGCGATCATGTTCCCGGCGGCTGCGCCCACGGCCTGGAGCGCGACGATCATCACCGTCGACATCGCGAGGCGCTCCGCGACCCCGTACTGGAATGCCGAGAACATGAGGTTGCTCACCGTGTTCGACCCGGCGATGAAGGCACCGAGCGCTCCGGTCATCGGTGCGAAGAACGGCCAGACCGTTCCCACGCTGCCGGCGACCCACTCGGCCATGGCGAGCGGCATCGACAGAAGCGCGGCGCCGTTCACGTCGGAGTTGATGTAGACGCGTACCATGGGCACGGTGAAGACGAGCACCACGCCGGCCCCCGCCAGCACGCGCGTCGACGAGCGAAATGCGTCTCCCAGGGCCGCCGCGTCCATCCGGTGCATCACCGCCGTGATGAGGACCACCACCAGCAGGATGAAGCCGGGCAGGTAGAGGGGGGTGGTCGTGGCGTCGATCCCGGCTCCCAGAATGTTGCTCCAGGTGACGTCGGGGGCGCGCAGCCACGCTCCGACCGGAAGCGACGGGAGGCGTGTGAGGACGAGGAGCAGGCCCAGGAGCGCGTACGGTGCCCAAGCCGCCAAACTGGACACGCCGCGACCTTCGGGCACGTCCGCGAGCTCTTCTTCGAGGCCGCTCACCCACTCGTCATCCCAGCCGGCGCGGTCCGGAAAGTCCCAACGATCCTCGGGGATCAGCCAGCCGCGCCGGGCGACGGTCACGACGATCGCGAGGCCGACCGGCGCCCCGAGCAGGGACGGGAACTCGGGTCCGAGAAAGGTGCCGAACAGGACGTACGGGACCGTGAACGCCACGCCTCCGAGCAGGGTGAAGGGGAGGATCGACAACCCTTCCGTCCAGGAGCGGTTGGCGCCGAAGAAGCGGGTGAGCATGACGATCATCCACGTCGGCATCAGCACGCCCGCGATGGCGTGCAGGATCACCACCTTGGCCGTCACCGCCTTCAGGTAGTCCAGCACGGTCATGTCCACGGCCGCGATCGCCTCGGCGAAGGCCTCGCCGCCGAGACCGCCGGCCACCCCGACGAGCACCGGCGTACCCACCGCTCCGAATGTGACCGCCGTGCTCTGAATCATCATGCCGAGCATCACCGCGGCCGCGGCGGGAAAGCCGAGGGCTACGAGCAGGGGTGCGGCCACGGCA
>Ga0209536_100000472_pt1 | contig 65277 bp, 53 predicted proteins | sample DeeMarSeWOR28_12_FD_187461 | JGI IMG/M metagenome (GOLD analysis project Ga0209536, IMG submission 187461) | Marine sediment microbial communities from White Oak River estuary, North Carolina - WOR-2-8_12 (SPAdes) (version 2) | ecosystem: Environmental > Aquatic > Marine > Intertidal zone >...
GCGCTTTGACGGCCGGAGAACCCATCGTGCAGCAGACAAAGTCGCTCGGCGCGATGAAGCTCGACCGTGTGCTGGCATTGGCTGCCGCCGCCGAGCGCGCCGCGGAGGGCCACCCCATCGCACGCGCGATCCTACGCCATGTCGACGAGCAAGGCTACCGCGGCGCCGCTGTGCGCAAGGAGCAAGCGCTGTCTGGCCTGGGCGTGACTGCGGTCACCTCGCGTGGCGTTCCCGTGGTCGTAGGCCGACGGCAGCTCCTGCTCGACGAGGGGATCAGCGTCGCGACCGCCGACCACGACGCAAAGCACATCGAGAACGAGGGACTCACCCCAATCTTCATCGCCATCGATGGAAATCTCGAGGCGCTCGTGGCAATCCTCGACCCGACGCACGTGGGCGCCCAAGACGCGGTCCAGCGCATTACCGACCTTCCTTGTGAGGTCGTCATTCTCTCGGGCGACGACCGTCGCACGGTCGAACGCATTGCCGCCCATCTCGGAGCCTCGCGGGTGAAGGCGCCGCTGCTGCCGCGCGAGCGCGTCACCGAGGTGCGCGCGCTTCGCGACGCCGGTGGTGTCGTCGCTGCGATCGGCCTAGGAGGAGAGGACGACGCCGTGCTGGCAGCTGCCGACGTGCCCATCTCGCTCCGGCTCGTGGGCAGCGCGCTCGAGGAAAGAGGCATCGTCGTCGCCAGCCACGACGTGCGCGACGCCGCTGGCGCGCTGTGGATCGCCCGGGCGGTGAAACGCTCGACGTGGCGGAGCGTCGCCGCGTGCCTTGCAGTCACAGCATTGGTGGCAGTGGGCGCCTCCCTCACATGGATGACCCCGGTCTCGGCGGCTCTGCTCGCGACTGCCACGGACGCCTGGGCGCTTCGGGCTGGCTCCCGCCTGCTTCGCCGTGTAGACCTGCGAGTACCGACGCGGCAATAGCGGAGAACGAACGATGAGTGACAAGGCATGGGGCGGACGGTTCGAAGAGGAACTGGACGCGATCGCGGCGAGATTCAGCGCAAGCGTGGATGTCGACGGCCGGCTGTGGCCGCAAGACATCGACGGCTCGATGGCACACGTGCGCATGCTCGCCAGCCGCAACGTCCTGTCGAAGGACGATGCCGCGCTCATCGAGTCGGGCCTGCAGAAGATCCGCGCGTCGATCGAGGCCGGCGAGTTCGACTGGGATGCTGCCAAAGAAGACGTTCATATGAACATCGAAGCGGCACTGACGGAGGCCATCGGCGACGCGGGAGGGCGTCTGCATACCGGCCGGAGCCGCAACGACCAAGTCGCGACCGACATGCGTCTTTGGACACGAGAGGCTTGCAGCATGGTCGCACAGGACATCGACGGCTTGTTGGAAGTCCTCGCCGACAAGGCAGACGCTCATCTAGACGTCCTCATGCCGGGGTACACCCACCTCCAGCGCGCCCAACCAGTGCGCCTCGCGCATCATCTGCTGGCATGGGCGGAAATGCTCGAGCGTGACCGGGGTCGCGTGGTCGACGCCGCGAAGAGAATGAACGAGTCACCCCTTGGCGCCGCCGCATTGGCAGGCACGACGTTCCCCATCGACCGGGAAAGCACCGCGGCATCCCTCGGCTTCGACCGTCCCATGCGCAACTCGCTGGATGCAGTCAGCAGCCGCGACTTCCTCCTCGAGGCGGTGAGCGCCCTGGCGATTTGCTCCGTACACCTCTCGCGAATCGCCGAGGAGCTCGTGCTGTGGTCTAGCCAGGAGTTCGCATTCATGCAGATGAGCGACGCGTTCACCACCGGCTCTTCTATCATGCCGCAGAAGAAGAACCCCGACATGCCCGAGCTCGTTCGCGGAAAGACCGGTCGCGTCGTCGGCTCCTTGGTGAACCTGTTGGTGATGCTCAAGGGGTTGCCGCTCGCATACAACCGCGACTTGCAGGAAGACAAGGCTCCCGTCTTCGAGGCCTTCGACACCGTCCATGACTGTCTCGCGGTGCTGGCCGGCGCGATTGGGTCCGCTACCTTCGATGCAGAGCGGATGAAGGCATCGCTCCAAGCTGGGTTCCTGGACGCGACCGAAGTTGCTGATTGGCTAGCGTCGCGGGGCGTCCCCTTCCGCGAGGCACACCACGTCGCCGGCAAGCTCGTTCAGCAGGCGATTCAGGAGGGCAAGACGCTCGCCGCGCTCCCGCTCGAAAGCTACGAGGCCGCCCACGCTGCATTCGATGACTCGATCTTCGCCGCTCTCGACATGGAGACCGCGGTCGAGCGACGGGACGTTTTCGGTGGGCCTGCGCGTGGCCGGGTAGCCGATGCGATCGGGGAGCTGCGGGGTCGACTCCAGGCTCGCCGCGACGCATAAAGGGCTCCCATGTCGAACGTCCACATCCCGGAGTCGCCCTGGTTCTCCTACCGCGAGGGCACTCTTTGTTGCGAGGAGACCTCCCTCGAATCGATCGCGACCGCTGTCGACACGCCGGCGTTCGTGTACTCCGGCGCGGCCATCGATGACGCGTACCGCTCGATCGACGAAGCCCTCAGCTTCGCTCCCCACCTCATCGCATACGCCGTCAAGGCCAACGGCAACCTTTCGGTGTTGGCGCGACTCGCATCACAAGGCTGCGGCGCAGACATCGTGTCTGTCGGCGAGATGCAGCGCGCGCTGAAGGCAGGCTTCCCGCCGGAGCGCATCATCTACAGCGGCGTTGGCAAGCGTCGCGAAGAGATCGTAGCTGCTGCACAGGCTGGAATCCGCGCACTCCATGTCGAGAACGTTCAGGAGCTGGACGTGGTCGAGAGCGTTGCTCTCGAGCTCGGCCGAACGCTGTCGATAGGTCTTCGCGTGAACCCGAACGTCGATCCGAAGACGCACCCGTACATCGCGACCGGACTTCAGGAGTCGAAGTTCGGGCTCTCCATCCCGGTGGCAGACTCGGTGCTCCCCCGAATCCTGAAGAGCCCGCACCTCGAGCTCGAGGCGGTGGCCTGCCACATCGGTTCGCAGCTGTCCTCACCGCGGCCGCTCCGCGAAGCCATCGAGATCCTCGGCAACTTCGCGAAGCGCTGCATGGACCATGGTGCACAGCTGCGCGCGATCGACGTGGGCGGCGGTTGGCCGATGCACTACGGCCAAGAAGTGGACCCCTACCCGCCGGCGCTCGCGTTTGGCGATGCGATCCGCCAGGGCCTCGAGGCCGCGGACATGCTCCGCCCCGACGTCGAGATCATCACCGAGCCGGGCCGCGCTCTCGTCGGCGATGCCGGTGTGCTGCTGACCCGCGTCCTTTACACCAAGACGCAGGGAAACCGCCGCTTCGTCATCGTCGACGCCGCAATGACGGAGCTCATTCGCCCAGCTCTCTACGGCGCGTACCACGCGATCATGCCGATCACCGAGCCGGCACCCGATGCGAAGCTCGTGCCGGTCGACGTCGTCGGACCGGTTTGCGAATCGGGTGACTTCGTCGCGAAGCAACGCCCGCTGCCCGAGGTCACACAAGGCGAGCTGCTCGCCATCCGGGGCGCCGGCGCGTACGGACGAGAGATGCAAAGCATGTACAACGCGCGTCCGCTGCCACCCGAGGTGCTCGTCGATGATGCTCGCTTCCGCGTCGTGCGTCGACGAAGCAGCCCCGAGGCCCTGTGGCAGGGCGAGATCCTCGCATGAGCGGCGTCACGATCGTCGGAACCGGCCACCACGTTCCGGGCGATCCGGTGCGCAACGAGGCGCTCGCCCGAGTGATGGATACGAGCGACGATTGGATACGAGCGCGAACCGGTATACAGCAACGCTATTTCGCAGAAGACGGCCAGGGGCCGAGTGACCTCGCGGTACCGGCATGCAAGAGCGCCATCGACGACGCGGGTATCGACGCAAGCGATATCGACTACATCATCTTTGCCACGATGACGCCGGACCATTTCTTTCCGGGGTCGGGCCCTTTACTGGGCGCCAAGCTCGGTATCCCCGGCGTCCCCGCCCTCGACATTCGGCAGCAATGCGCCGCCATGCCATACGCGCTTCAGCTAGCCAACGGGCTCGTGCGGTCGGGAGCAGCCAAGACCATCCTCCTCGTCGGCGCTGAGGTGCACGCGGGCTTCATGCCTTGGGTCGATTGGGATGTCGTCCGTTCACGAGCGGAGCGTGCAGTCAGGCCGGAGGCCTACGCTCGCGCGAACCGGCATCGCGGGCTTGCAGTGGTCTTTGGTGACGGCGCCTCGGCGATGGTCCTCCGTCAGAGCGAAACGCCCGGTGGGGGCTTCTTAGCGGCAGAGCTTCACAGCGACGGGCGTGCGTTCGAACACCTGTTCGTGCCAGGGGTCGGCTTCCGCCAAATCCCATACGTAACCCAGGAGGCGCTGCGCGCCGACGACCACATCCCGCAAATGCAGGGCCCTTCTCTGCTCAAGAAGGCGGTTCGGACACTCTCACGCACCGTCCGCTCGATCTGCGAGACCCAGGGCATCTCACAAAACGAGATCGACTGCTTCATCGCGCACCAGGCGAACGATCGGATCAACCGCGCGGTACGCGATGCGCTGAAGATTCCACCCGAGAAAATCCCATCCAACATCGCGCGGTTTGGCAACACGTCGGCGGCAACGATCGGAATCCTCACCGACGAGCTTCGGCGAGATGGACGAATTCGCGAGGGGAATTTGCTGTGTTTCCTCGGGATTGGCGCCGGCCTGAACTGGGGCGTCGCGTTGATGCGGCTCTAGCCGATCAGCACGTCCGGGCGCTCGCCGAGCTTGGGATGGACGACGCCGCGTTCAGTGTAGATGGCGTCGACCAAGGCTGCCGGGGTGATGTCGAACCCCGGATGGCGACACCCGATTCCGTCGGCTACCAGTATCGTCTCGCCGATCCGCGCGACTTCATCCCGTGAACGCTGCTCGATCGGGATGTCGGCACCCGAGCGCATTCTGAGGTCCACGGTGCTCCATGGCGCGGCAACCGTGAACGGGACATCGTGTTGATTGGCGAGCACCGCCACCGAATACGTACCGATCTTGTTTGCAACGTCGGCATTCGCGGCAATGCGGTCACTTCCGACGACGACGAATTGAACTTCGCCTCGCTGCAAGAAGTGCCCGGCCATACTATCGGCGATCACCTCGACGGGGATGCCGTCCTGGTGGAGCTCCCACGCGGTCAGCCGCGCGCCCTGTAGGTAGGGTCGTGTCTCATCGGCCAGGACTCGGATGTTCTTGCCCTGCGCGTGCGCAGCGCGAATCACGCCGAGCGCCGTCCCGTAGCCGCCCGTCGCAAGGGCGCCGGCATTGCAGTGGGTGAGGACCACCGCGCCGTCGGGCACGTCCTCTGCCCCGAGCTCGCCCATTCGCTTGCAGGACACGACGTCTTCACGGTGAATCGCCTCGGCCTCGGCAAGCATCCCGGCAAAACGCTCTTCAGGGCTGAGCTCCGCCACCTCCCCGGCCTTGCGCGACATGCGGGCGATCGCCCACGCCAAGTTCACGGCAGTCGGCCGCGTGCCGTTCAAGATTCGGCCGGCCATGCCGTTGGCCACGAGGAACATCCGTGCGTCCCCCCGCTCGTCACGCGCCACCAGAGCAAGCGCATACGCTGCAGCGATTCCAATCGCGGGTGCGCCCCGCACCACCATCTCGCGAATGGCGTCCGCCACCTCGTCCGGCTTGCGAAATCGGTGATAGCGTACCGCGCCCGGGAGCAAGCGCTGATCGAGCATCACGACCTCGCACGTCGCGGGATCGATCTCCACTGCGAACCAATCCGCGCCGCTCAACGGCTCGCGCGACAGCTCGCCGCTCATTGCTCGTCCAAGAGCCGCCGAAGGGTCTCGTTGACCACTTTCGGATTCGCAGCGCCCTTGGTCGCCTTCATCACCTGGCCAACGAAGTAGCCGATGAGGCTTTCCTTCCCGCTCTTGTACTGTTCGACCTGCGACGGGTTGGCTGCGATGATCCGGCGCACCTCGTCTTCGATGGCCCCGGTGTCGGTGACCTGCGCCAATCCCTGCTCCTCGATGATGAGCTTCGGCGCCTTTCCTGTGTCGACCATGTCGGCGAAGACCTTTTTGGCGATCTTTCCGTTGATCGTACCATCCTCGACGCACGCCAAGAGCTCGGCAACGGAGCTCGCCGCAACGGGGAATGACGCTTCGAGCCCGTCTGTAGTCGCATGGCGAAGGACCTCAGCCTGCACGAAGTTGCCCGCCTTCTTGCCCACGTTTGCGAGTTTTTTCCCACTTTGCGTGGCCAGCGCCGAGGCCACGTCCTCGAAATAGATCGCGACCTCTGGATGCGCCGAAAGGACACCCGCGTCGTATTCGGTGAGCCCCATCTTCTCCTGCCAGCGCGCGCGCTTGGCAACGGGCAGCTCGGGCATCCCCGCACGAAGCTGCTCGATGCGCGCTTGGTCGACGACGATGGGCGGAAGGTCCGGATCGGGGAAGTAGCGATAGTCGTGCGCCTCTTCCTTGCCGCGCATGGATACGGTCTTGCCCTGCCCTTCACTCCAGGTACGGGTCTCCTGCACAATCTTCCCGCCGCTTTGAAGCACGCCTTCCTGCCGGGCGATCTCGTGCTCGATCGCCTTCTTCACGAACCGAAACGAGTTGATGTTCTTGAGCTCGGTACGCGTCCCGAGCTCCTCCTGACCGACGGGCCGGATGGAGACGTTGGCGTCGCAGCGAAACGACCCTTCCTCGAGGTTCCCGTCGTTGACGCCGATGAACATCAAGATGTCACGAAGCTTCCGGAGATAGGCCTCCGCTTCGTCGGCGCTTCGGAGGTCCGGGTCGCTGACGATTTCGATCAGTGGTGTGCCGCCCCTGTTGAAGTCGACGAGTGTCACCGCGCTCGAACCCGCACCGTGAATGTTCTTCGCGGCGTCCTCCTCGACGTGGATCCGGGTGATACCGATGCGCTTGGCCTCCCCGTCGACCTCGATGTCGAGATGCCCTTCGCCGTTGAGTGGAAGCTCGAACTGCGAAATCTGATAACCCTTCGGAAGGTCCGGGTAAAAGTAGTTCTTCCGCGCGAACACGCTATGTGAGGCCACCTCACATTCGAGCGCCAGACCCGCCTGCACGGCCAGCTCGATGGCTTTCTGGTTCGGCACCGGAAGCGCGCCGGGGAGCGCCAAGCAGACTGGACAGGTGTGCTCGTTCGGCGGCGCCCCGTACTCGGTGGGACAGCCGCAAAACAGCTTGGTTCTCGAACGCATCTGGGCGTGCACTTCGAGGCCGATCACGGGCTCATAAGCGGTCATGCCGCGGCGTTATAGCGCACCCCGAACGGAAGGCCATGGCGCCAAAACCGAGATAGGTTGGCATTTCGCTTGGCTTTTTCTCATCATGAAGGCGGGGAAACATGCCTTCGAAGTCTAGGCAGGGGAGCGGCGCACCCGAGCGGTTTCGGGTTCTGGTAGTGGATGACAGTCCGTCGATCCGTCGGCATGTCGTGCAGAAGCTCGAGACCTTGGGGCTCGACATTACCGAAGCGAGCTCCGGTGAAGAAGCGCTCGACCTCACACTCGATCACAGCTTCGACTTGGTCGTCAGTGATGTCGAGATGGACGCCATCACGGGTGTCCAGCTCTGCCGCGTTCTCCGAGGCGACCCCGGCATGGCGGACATTGCGTTCATGCTGCTGACCGCAGCCGAAGGTGCGCACACGCGTTTCTGGGGCCGCAACGCTGGCGCCGACGTGTACCTGCCCAAACAAGACATGGATGAACGGCTTCTGCCCGCGGTCGAAGAGCTGATGAAGGGGCGCAGCCCTAGTGCGAGTCGCACGCCGGAGCTCAAGGGCACCCCGCTCGCGCGTGTTAGCGCCGTCCTGGACCATCATCTGTTCGACGTCGTCCTCCAGTCCGAAGTGCGCCGACTGATGAACTACGTCAACGACCGCATCGAGTTTGGGGAGCATGTGCTTGCGTTGGCCGCCGAGGTCATAGGCTGCCCCTATCTCGTCCTGCATCTACTGGGGCCGGGCGGGCCGACCTACTCCATTCGGGCGCGCGGTCCATGGCCCGAAGGCGACGGCTTGCCAGGCATGGCAGCGCTGGGGATTCCAGAGAAGAGCCTCGGCGCGGCTTGCACGACGGTGGAGCGGGATCCGAAGTTTGGCAACGGCCACGACGTCGTGGGCGGCCCGTCGCAGACCTACGACATCTGCGTCGGAGAGGAACGGCTTGGCGGGCTACAGGTGTTCGGCGGCGCGAGCACGTGCGGCGACGGCGACCTGCGTAGCGCAAAGCTGATCGCGGACGCGCTGGGGGTGGTGGTGAAGTCCCTGTTCCTCATCGAAGAGACGAAGCTTCTCGCGCTGACCGACGGCCTCACCGGCCTCTACAACCGGCGGCACGCAGCCAAGCGTCTCGAAGAAGAAATCGCACGCGCGCGGCGCAACAATACGGGCCTTTGCGTCGCGATGTGCGACGTCGACCACTTCAAAGCGATCAACGACGAGTTCGGGCACGGCGCAGGCGACCGCGTTCTTCAAGGGATCTCGACGTCACTCACCGAATACGTGCGGCGCAACGACATCGTCGCGCGATGGGGCGGCGAGGAGTTCCTGGTCATCTTCTCCGAGATCAAGTTGACTGCAGCGCGGATCGTCGCCGAGCGCTTGCGTGGCCGGCTCGCCAGCACGCCGCAGGTCGAAGGTGGACCCGAACAGATCAGCGTGAGCATCGGGCTATCGATGCTGCGTCCCGGCATCACGGCCGATGCCTTGATCGAGGAAGCCGACCAGGCGCTCTACCGAGCCAAAGCGCGGGGTCGCAATCGGGTCGAGGTAGCCGGCGAAGAACGCCGCAGCAAACCCTCTACAATCATGATGAAGCAAGGTGGCGAAGCTCCGTCGACGGACGAAGACCATCGCCATGTCGACGGCAAGTAGGCGGTTCTCGCAATCGAGGCGCGTCGCGCGTCAGTCGAGTGCGCCAGGATGCTCGAGAGCAAGCCCGCACGCGTCTTCAACGGCTTGCGCGACGCTACAGAGCCGCCCCTCTTCGAACGGCGCGGCGACGAGCTGAAGCCCGATCGGGAGCCCGTCCGACGACTTGCCGCAGGGCGTACTGATTGCGGCAAGGCCCGCAAGACTTGGCGGCAACGTGAAGATATCGGCGAGGTACATCTCGAGCGGGTCGCTCGTCTTCTCGCCCAGCGCGAATGCCGGCGTCGGTGTCGTCGGCGTGCAGACGACGTCACACTGCTCGAATGCGGTGTCGTAGTCGCGCCGAATCAATGTCCGGACTCGCTGCGCCTTCAAGTAAAACGCGTCGTAGTACCCAGCCGACAGCGCATACGTGCCGAGCATGATGCGTCGACGAACCTCGGGCCCGAAGCCCTGCGCACGCGTGTTGGTGTACGTCTCCGCGAGGTCCTCCCCCGGGACACGAAGCCCGTAGCGAATACCGTCGAAGCGAGCCAGATTGCTGGACGCCTCGGCAGTTGCAATCAGGTAATAGACCGAAACCGCATGCTTCGCGTGGGGCAGCGACACGTCCACCAGAGTGGCGCCATTCTCTTCGAGGGCCGCGAGGCCTGCTTCAACGGCTTTGCGAACGTCGTCGTCTTGAAGGCCCTCCAACAAGTCGCGGACCACGCCGACGCGAAGTCCTTTCACGCCTTGGTCGCAGGCCGCGAGATACGATTCGATCTCGCGATCGGCGGAGGTTGCGTCGCGACGATCGTGTCCTGCGACGACCTCCAACAACGCTGCAGCCTCGCGAACCGAGCGGGCCATCGGACCGACCTGGTCGAGCGACGATGCAAAGGCGACCAGCCCATAGCGGGACACGCGCCCGTAGGTCGGCTTGATCGCGGTAATGCCGCAAAAGGCTGCTGGCTGGCGCACGGAGCCGCCTGTGTCGCTGCCAAGCGCGATGGGCACCAGCCCGGCGGCCGTCGCGCACGCGGAGCCGCCCGACGATCCCCCGGGTGCGCGGTCGAGAGCCCAGGGGTTGGCAACATTGCCGAAGGCAGAGTTCTCGTTCGACGACCCCATCGCAAACTCGTCGAGGTTCGTCTTGCCGACAATGACCGCGCCTGATGCGCGTAACGCTTCGATCACGTGAGCGTCATACGGGGGAATGTAGTCACCGAGGATCTTGGACGCGCAGGTCGTTCGAACGCCGCGTGTGCATAGGTTGTCTTTCACCGCTACCGGGACCCCAGCGAGTGGACCCAGCGTCTCGCCTGCCTCTCGCGCGCGATCGACCTGAGCCGCCGCGGCAAGCGCACCCTCGTGATCGATCGTGAGAAAACACGCGAGCTTCGGGTTGAGCGTCTCGGCACGGTCGAGATAGGCGCGCGCCACGTCGACCGCCGAGACGGCGCCGCTCTTCACCTGGTCTCGGATCTCGAATGCGCTCTGCCACGGGAAGCTCATGAGTCGACCTCGAGAACCAACGGCACCGCGAACCCGCCGGCTTCGCTCTCGGGCGCCTGCGCCAGCGTCTCGGCACGGTCACTGCAGCGGGTCGGTACATCCGGGCGCAACGGCGCGTTCATCGGGATCGAGTGGAAGGTCGGAGGAACGCCCGAGACGTCGAGCTCGTCGAGCCCCGCCATGTATTCGAGGATCGCGTCGAGCTGCTGCTGCATCTGGCGCGCCTCGTCATCCGAGAGCGTCAGCCTGGCCAGCTTCGCGACGTGCAACACCTGCTCGAGGGTGATTTTCGCGTCCGCCATGGGGCGCCGAAGGTAGCAGATCCGGCCTTTGAGGCGAGGTCTGCGCATTCCCTCACCAAAAAATGCCTTTGGATTGACGAAAGCACCCAGAAGCGCCTACATTTTGCTTGAAACGGACGTTTGCGGTGACATTAGAACTTATCCGTTGGATAGCTCACGAGCTTCGGCTCGCCCTCCTCGAGGAAGAGGAAGACGGCAGAGTGATCGGCAACGCAGAGGCGCTCGGCCGCCTGGGTGTTGCGCCGAGCGGCGAGCTCAGGTCATGCGCGCTCGCACTGCTCGGCGCGCCAGACACGAGCGGCCTCGACGCGATCATCGAGCTTGCGCGCGAAGGCAAGCAAGCCTCGATCGCTCCTCGACCCGGTGTGCGCGTGCTCGCGATACCGACCGGAACCGGCAGGGCCGCCTTGCTGATCACGTCGCAAGACAGCGCGATCGCGGAAAGCATTCAGGCGAAAGCCGCTGCGGCTGATCTGGCAGCAGGCGTGTCCCATGAGGTGGCCAATGCGTTGAGCGCGATTGCCGGTTGGGCACAGGTCGCGCGGGAACGTCCCGACATGGCGCCACCCGACGAAGCGCTGTCGCTGATCGAAAAGAGCGCGCAGGTCGCGCGGGACGCGACACAAGACCTCTTGCGGATGGTCCGAAACACCAACCACGAACGAACACGCACCGATCTCTCTGTGGTGATCCGCGACGTGGTGCGGCTACTGCGTCCCGAGGCGCAGAGCAAGCGCGTCACGGTGCGCGCCGAGGTCGACGACTCGAACTGGGTCGAAGGCAAACGCTCCCAGCTCTTTTCCATCGTCTGGAATCTTGCCCACAATGCCGTCCAGATGGTGCCCGCTGGCGGCGAGGTGTCGATCCATACCCGACAGCGGGGGACCCTGGTCGAGCTCGAAGTGCGCGACAACGGCCCGGGGATGTCGGAGGCGCAGAAGCTCCGCGCGTTCGATCGCTACTTCACCACGCGCGCCGAGGGGACCGGCTTGGGCCTCGCCATCGTGCGCGGCACCGTCGAATCGCTCGGAGGCCGCATCCGGCTGGACACCTCTCCCGGGCGCGGCACCAAGTTCCGGATCCAGCTCCCCGAAGCCGGGGGCAAGCGCGAATCGGAAATGGTTCCGAAGCCGGGCCGGATCAGCCGCGTCATGCAGCCAGAAGCCGCCGAGCAGGCGCACGTGCTCGTCGTCGAAGATGACGAAGGGGTCCGCGGCCTCATCTCCACGACGCTCGCGCTCAGCAACGTCTCTTCTACCTGCGTCGGCACGGCGGCCGAGGCCCTGCAGTGCAAGGGCCCTTTCTCCGCCGCCCTCCTCGACCTGACCTTGCCCGACGAGCGAGGCGACATCTTGCTCGGCAAGCTGCGGAAGGCGGGATTGGTCACGCGCGCTGCAATCATGAGCGGCGCCCCACCTCCAGATGACGCCGACCCCGATGGAAGCCCGGAGCGTTGGCTCCGCAAACCGTTCGAGCCGTCCGACTTGCTCCTGACGATTCGGGCGCTCGTCGAGCCGAGCGAGACCACACGCAACGCCGCGAGCTCCTAGGCGAACCTCGCGGCCAGCGCGGCGACGTGCACCGGGCTGGTCCCACAACAGCCGCCTACCGCCGTAGCGCCGGCGTCGACCCAGCCCTGCGCGTAGGTCGCGTAGGCATCCGCTGCATGGCAACTGGCGGTGTCCCATCCGAGCCTCTCTTCGCGCGCGCCCGCATTCGCATAGACGCCAACGGGCAATCCGAGGCCGCCGATCGCATCGACGTACTGCAGTGCTTGGGACGCGGCGACACAGTTGACCAACAGGCGCTCGATACCCGTCGAGACCGCGCGCCTGGCGATAGCACGGAGCGCCGCTGGCGTGAGCAGATCGGCGAACGGCCCCGGTGTCAGCGACAGCCATGTCGGAAGCCCGGTAAGCACGGCTTCCTCCGCGGCGGCGAGCGCCTCGGCTTCGTTCGAGAACGTTTCACAAAGGAGCAGGTCACAGCCAGCTGCGGCGAGCGCCGAGGCGACTTGCCGATGTTGGTCGCGCGCGTCCTCGCCGGGGCTGAGGTCGGGGCGATAGCAATCAGCGACGGGCGCGATGCTTCCGGCGACTCGTTGGCCTTCCGAAGCGCAGGCGCACGCAATCCTCACCGCAGCCGCCAATGCGTCCCGCCAACCTTTGCCAAACGCACTGGGCTGGGTGCGAAAGGTATTGGCGGTATGAAGCGTCGCTCCGGCTTGGGCGTAGTCCGAATGCACCTCGGCAAGCAGCTCCGGCGCGTCGATCGCGGCGCGGGCGGTCCACTCCGGCCCACCTGGCTTCAGTCCACGAGCAATCAGCTCGGTTCCAATCGCGCCGTCGAGGATCTCCACCTTCATCGCCGGTCGGAGTCTAGCAACTGACCCGGCCGGGGGGAGCTGTTAGGCTTGGCCGGTGGACGCGCGGACCCAAACCTCGTTCATCGCCGCATTGCTGTGTTTCGCGCTCGCCGCGAGCGTTCTGCTGCGCACGCACCGCCAGCGCGACCGATGGCTGTTCGGCATTCTCGCGACCAACACCGGCCTTTGGTACGTGAGCACTTTCATGCTCGGCGTGCTCGGCCGGGTGCCGTTCTGGGAGCGGTTCAACCTCATTTGCGGAGTCCTGCTCCCATTGTCCGCCGTGCGCTTCTTCAGCGTCCTGGTCCCGCACGACACCGAACGAACTCGCTTCGTTCGGCGGGCGTCGTTGTGGGCGGCCGTCGTGCTCCTCGGCGCCATGCTCACGCCGTACTACGACCACGCTGTCGTGGTGGGGGGCCTGCTCCTCTACGTGACGGTGTTCCTCTCCCTGGCACTCGGTTCCCTCTATAGGCGGGGCTTCGACACCGACTCACGGATCGAGGGCGCGAGGCTTCGCTACATCGCACTGGTCGGTGGCTTCGGCGGCTTGTTCACCGTCATCGAGTATCTCCCGTACGCCGGTGTCGACATCCCCCCGGTCGGCACGATCCTCATCCTCGTATTCCTCTACGCGCTCTCGCAGTCGATCACCCACTACCGCCTAATCGACCTCTATGAGCTCGCGGGCCGCCTCGGTGTTCTCACCGCCCTCGCCTTCGTCCTCGCTTTCATGCTCTGGCTCATGCGCTTGGTTTCCGGCGAACAGCTCTTCCTACACGTCGTCGTCTCCGCGTTCGTCGTGCTGATCCTCTTCGATCCGGTGCGAACCCAGGTGCAGAAGTGGATCTCCCAGGTCTTCTTCCACGAGCGCTTCGAGCTCGAGCAGACGGTCCTCGCGCTGCGGCGCGCGGTTGCTCACGTGCTCGGGGTCGACGAGCTCGCCGCTGCAGTGATGGACGGTCTCGACGAGTCCCCTCGTTTCACCCAGGGCGCGCTCTACCTGCTCTCGCCCGACGCCCGCTACTTCGCACTCCGAGACTACTTCGGACCCAAGCCCCCGGAGCGGGTCGAGATGGCCCCGGCACGCCCCCTGCTCGACCGCTTGTCGAAAACTGGTACATCGGTCATCGAAAATGCCGAGCGAGAGCTCGAGGAGCGACGCCTTCTCGGCGACGACCGCGAGGCTGAGACGGCACATGACATCGCGGTGACGATGCGCGCGCTTCAATCCTCGGTCTGCTTGGGCCTCCGCGGTGAGTCCGACCACCTGTACGGCTTCATCAGCCTGCGGGACGATCGCGTTCGTGACGCGTTCTCCAAAGAAGAGGTGCAACTTCTCGCAGGTCTCGCCACTCAGGTCGCAGTCGCGGTCGAGAATTCCGAGATCTACCAGCAAATGAAGGAAAAGGACCGCCTCGCAGCGCTCGGTGAAATGGCCGCGGGCCTCGCGCACGAAATCCGGAACCCTCTCGGCTCGATCAAGGCGAGTGCGCAGTATCTATCGGAAACCGCGGAACACCCAGAGGACCGCGATGAGTTCCTCGGCATCATCGTCGACGAAGTGGATCGTCTGAACCGCGTCGTCGGGTCGTTCCTCGACTATGCGCGCCCCGGCCACACCAACCCCGAGCCGATCTACGTCAACTCGGCAGTCGAGCTCACACTTCAGTTTCTTCGCCCCGAGTGCGACTCGTCCGATGTCGCTCTTCACGTTGCGATGGACCCCGACATCCCGAAGGTGCGAATCGACATCGAGCACCTCCGGCAGGTTTTGATCAACCTCGTTCAGAATGCGGTGCAGGCAATGACGAACGGCGGCGATCTCTACGTCGAGACTCGCACGCAGGACGGCTTTCGCCCGGGCGGCCAAGCCCGCCAGTGGGTGCAGATCAGCGTCCGCGACACCGGGCCCGGTCTGGCGCCAGGTCTGCTTCCCAACCTCTTCGTGCCGTTCGTGACCACCAAACAACAAGGCACGGGGCTCGGTCTGGCGATTTCGCAGCGCATCGTCAGCGAGGCGGGCGGACGAATCGACGTGCGAAGTCGAGAGAGCTTTGGCACCACGTTCGTAGTCCTCCTGCCGGCCGCCGAGGTAGAGCTCGACTCGTTCGAGGCCGAACACGAGGCGCGCGATCAGTCGAATTCGATCGACGGCGCCACCGGGCGGCTCGAACCCGTCGAGCCCTGATCCACGGAAATCGTGCGCATCCGCATTCGGTAAAGACGCAGATCGCGCCTCTCGAAGCTGTCTTCGGGCAGGCCGTTGTCGCGAAACAGCCGGCGATACGCGTCCGTAGGGCTTTCCGCGTTGTGGGTCGCTCGCGGCAGCAGATAGCGCCATCGCGTCGGTTGCTCATACGCCACGCCGTGCTGCGGCTTCACGAGCGTGTCGATGAGGGACAGCGCATCCCTGTCGAACGTGCCGTCGTCGAACAAGAACGCGACGTGAACGTCGAGCTGGTCCAGCCGCTCGGCGAGGGGCCCGCCCATCGTCTCCATCCGCTCCTCCCAACGTTGGCGCGCGGCTAGTGAGGCGGTAACCACGCCATCGGCGATCGACTCTGCGCGTGCCGAGCGCCAGAGCCTCGGACCCCGCCCTCCGGTGAGCATCACGAGCACCTCGATACCCTGCGGCGCCGTCAGCGACTGCGGGAACGCGTCGATCGGTGGCGGCGCGTTGCCCTCCAGAATCCCCCGCGCCACGCGGGCGAGCACCCGATCGCTGAGAGCCGCCGGCCACTCGGTGTCCTCGACTACGTAGAGCAATCCGTCGGCGGTCAGGGCAGCGCCTCGGAACCCGCGCACGATCCCGCCGGCGGAGAACCGTTTGGCGAGCGGGAGCTTCGGATCCGCGGACGCACCCGGATTCGCCACGACCCAAACTCCTCGGAGGCCCGCTTCTCGCATGGCCTCGCGCAAGACCTCCGGATTCGTTCCCTCGAGCGCCTCCTTGACGAGAGGATGTGTATCGACCCAAGGCCAGTCCACGCCCGGAGGCGGCGGCGCCAGCGCGGCGACCCCGGTCCACTTCCCGAGCGACACCGACCCCTCGGGCCGGCTCTGCCGCCACACGAACAGCGCCCCGAGCAGGCCGAGCACCACCAATAACCAAGTCCGCTTTGCCACGCTGCTACCCTCTATCGTAAGAACCGGCATGCCCCAAGGCCCCAAGCTCCGCGCGCACCCCATGGCCCGCCCTTTCCAGGTCGTCTTGGTCGAGCCCGAGATCCCGCCAAACACCGGGGCGATCGCGCGCACCTGCGGGGCCACGCAATCACCCCTTCATCTGGTCGGCCCGCTCGGGTTCAAGATCGACGAGCATGCGGTCCGTCGAGCGGGGCTAGACTACTGGGATCTCGTCGAGATACACCGCCACGATTCGTTCGAAGCCTTCGAGGAATCACACTCAGGCGGCCGGATTCATTTGTTTTCTGCTTCTGCTTCGAAATCCTACCTCGAAGCTCCCTTTGAAGGCGGAGACGCCCTCGTCTTTGGTCGCGAGTCCGTTGGCCTGCCCTCGGCGCTCCTTCAAGACCGCCAGAACGTCTGGGCAATTCCGACCCTTGGTGCGGTCCGGAGCCTCAATCTGAGCAACGCTGTTGCTATCGTTCTGTACGAGGCCCTCCGGCAGAGCCGAGCGCTGGAGAGCACCTTTTTGGCCTAGCCACGCCTGCCGTGAATAGACCCCGGCGGGCCCCCGTCCGACGAACATGGCCAACTCACGCGTAATCTCCTTCCTGCCCTGTGTCCTTCTTCTCGCCGGTTGTCCGATCTACGGGTCGGGCCCCGTTCATCGAGGGGTCCAGGTCTCGTGCCAAAGTGACTTCGACTGCCCCTCGGACAGCTATTGCGATTGGGACAGCAATGAGTGCTTCGCCTACGATTTCGGCATCTGCCTCACCGACGGCGACTGCCCAGTCGGGAGCTATTGTGAGCGGGCCGACGGCGGCTGCTACATCCCCGCGATCGCCGAATGCAACGCGGACGTCGATTGCACCTCTGGATTGGAATGCGACTTCCGCAATAGCTGCAGGCCCGAGACCTTTGGCAGCTGCCTGATCGACGGCGACTGCAACGTTGGCAACCTCTGCATCGACAACCTCTGCACGCCGCTTGCCGACGCCTGTCAGTTCGATTTTCAGTGCGCGGCCGGCTTCGCATGCGCGAACAACCGCTGCCAGTTGCTCTGCGGCCCACAAACGCAGTGCCCCAGCGGGACGAGCTGCCGAGACAGCCTGTGCCAGCCCGAGGTCGGCGAGTGCATCGACAGCAGCGAGTGTTCCGACCTGACGACCAACTGCGTCGAGGGGACTTGTCTGCGCCGCTGTGACGAAGGCTGCGAGAAGGCCACCGAGCTTTGCGACGCGGAGGGCTTTTGCCGTCCGCGCACCCTCCCCGATCCGAACGCGCCGACGCCGTTCTGCCGCGTGGACGAAGACTGCAACGGCACGATCTGCGTGCAGGGCATATGCAGAACGGAATGTGACATCACCGCGCCCGCGCCGGATGAGATCTGCGCCTCGTACGACGGTCAGGTTCCGGTCTGCGGTCCCGACAACCTCTGCTACGCGGAGAGCGAGCTGTCGAGCAACTGCCGTGTGCAGAGCGAGTGCGCGAGCGGACAAGACTGCATCGACGGCAAGTGCCGCTAGGCGCTAGGCGACCTGGTAGCGCAGCCGCCGAACATCTCTGAGCACCCGCTCGATCGAATGCACCGGCTCGTAACCCAGCTCGGTGCGAGCGCGCGAGTCGTCGACCATACAGACGTAGCGCAGGTGGTCGAGCTCCTGTGAGGGGAACGAGCTGAGGCGAAGCTTCCACAGCTGATCGAGGGCCACCTTGGCGAGGGGCGCCGGAACGACACGGGGCTTCCCACCGACCTTGCGGACCAGGTGCGAGAGCGGCATCTCGCCGGGACCGCGGATGTTGAAAATGCCCCGCACGCCCGGCTGCAACGCGAGTTGAATAGCGCGTACCACGTCTTTCTCGTGGACGAGCTGCATCATCGGATCGAAGCCCATCACCATGATTGGCCGCTCCAGCCGCAGGTAGTTACTGGCCGCGTTGTGCACGCGCCCGACGATGTGGCACGGCCGGAGGACGACTGTTTCGGTGTCAGGATGCTTCCAGAAGAAGCTCTGCGCGAGCATGTCGAGCTCGATGAGGTCGCGCATCCCGCCGAAGTGCTGGGCACCGAGCAGTGGTGCGTCCTCTGTGAGAAACTGCGGGTTGTTGGCCTGCGGCCCGTACACGTTGGCGCCGGACAAGACCACGAGCTTCGGCACCTCGTACTGCGACATGTAGTCGAGTAGCTTTTGGAAAGCGACGATGTTCCATGAGTGGCGCTCGCGGTCGCTTCTACGCGGATCGTGCAGCACGCCGAGGTGAACGACGGCCCTGATGTTTCGGCCGCGGAAGATGTCCTTCATCTTCTTGCGCCGCATGTCGACCTCGTGATGAATGATGTCCTTGGGCCGATCGGTGAACGGCCGCCGGTCAACGCCCACGACCTGGTCGGTCCGATGGAGCTCGCGTGCCAGAAGCTTGCCGAGGCGTCCGCAGATCCCGGTGACCAGCACGGCGCCGTCGAGCGCAGGACGCGCGCGAGTGCCGGTGACCGGCTCGGAGCGAGGCTGCTCGACCTGCGACCCGTCGGGTTTCACCGCCTCCGTTTCGGGTGCTGGCGCAGGCACAGGCGCTTTGAGCGGCGGTCCGAACACTCCGCGGGCGACCGGCACCCTTGCCGAGGGGCGCGGAGATGCGCCCTCACGGCCACGACGCGCGCTCGGCTTCGAGAGGCTCATACGAAGACCCCCTTCCGCTCGCGGAGGCCACGGTTGATCATGCTCTGAATCGTGCTCTTCACCAGCCAGACTTTCTCTTCGATCACCGCATCATCGTCGTCTGCATCACCCGCAAACCGGAAGGGCTCTCCAAAATACAGACGGTATTTCGTGGGCAGCGGCGCGATCATGCCGAAGAAGACCTGTGGCATCACCGGAAAGGCCGGCATGCGAAGCAAGCGCGCGAGGGGTTTGAAGTCTGCAATGGAGGGATACTGCTCTTCGCCGCCGATGACGGCGACGGGAACAATCGGAGTGTTGGTCTCGAGCGCCAAGCGGACGAACCCGAGACCGAACTCGGTCAACTGGTAGCGCTGATCGAAGGTCTTGCTGATGCCCCTCGCCCCCTCGGGGAAGACGATGATGCTCTCCTCCTGCCGAAGCAGCCGCCGCGCATTCTCGGGCGAGCCCACCACCTGGCCCAGCCGGGGGTAGAGGGTCGAAATGAAGGGAAGCTCGGCGGTCCAGGTCTCGACCATGCTCCGGGGGAAACGAGGTGGGTCGGCGTCGAGCATGAGGGCGCTGCCGATCATCACCGCGTCGACGGGGAGCTGGCCCGAGTGATTGGCAACGATCAGAACCCGGCCCTCCGGCACCCGTTCGATACCGTAGACCTCCGTCCGAAAATAACGCCGATGGAGCAGCGCGGCGACGGCGAGCGCGTAGCGGCTGGTCTCCGGGTCGAAGCCGAACGGATCGTGGCCGACCTCGTTCGTATGGGTCTTGATGCCGGCGATGCGCGCATCGATATCCTGGCCGACGACCTCTTCGGCGATGCGAACGATGCGGTCGCCGATGGATCGCGCCGCCTGCCGCAGGGGGGATTCCCCCAGCAGTCGTGGCCGCCGCCATCCAGCGAAAGGCACGATCGACCCCCGTTGCGCCATGAAACAATCCTGGAGATAGAAGATGCGGCCGTCAATCGGAAACGGCGAAACTTGATCGCAACAACTCTGCTTCACCAAGCGTCCGAGTCGGGTCATGCTCCGCGCATGAGCAACGGGTTCGACATCAGTCGCATCGGTGGTCCGGACGGACTGCGCGCATTGGAGAATGTCGCACGACGGGCAGGCGATTCCGCGTTGAAGCATTTTCGACAGGGCATCGTTCCCGAGAAGAAACCCGACCGGAGCCCAGTGACGGTCGCCGATCGCGAGGCCGAGCAGATCATTCGCGACCACGTGTTGTCGGCGCATCCGAAGGCGGGCTTCCTTGGCGAGGAAACGGGAACGTACGGCGATCGCGGGGGCATCCGTTTCATCGTTGATCCGATCGATGGAACGCGGGCGTTCGTCCGTGGCTGGCCCACCTGGTCTGTCTTGCTCGGGGTCGAAGCGGAGGGCGTGCCCGTCGTTGGGATCGCGTACATGCCCGCAGCTGGTGACTTCTTCGTCGCGGTGCAGGGTGGCGGCACGACGCACAACGGAAAGCCTGTACATGTATCGAAAGTCGGCCCGCTCTCTGATGCCACCGTGACCCACGGCGGCCTTCAGCAATTCACGATGAGCGGAGTCGGGGACGCCCTCATCCGGCTCGCCAACGCATGCGACATCGCGCGTGGCTGCCCAGATTTCGATGGGTATCGCCAAATTCTGCTGGGGCGCTCGGACGCGATGGTCGACCCGGGCGTCCAACCCTATGATATCTGTGCGCCTGCGGTTCTGATTCGCGAGGCGGGCGGCAGCTTTACGTCCTTCCGCGGCGAAGACACGATCTACGGCGGCGGAGCGATCGCAAGCAACGGCGTGATCCACGACGAGCTCGTCGAGGCGCTCACTGCAACTCCTTACAAATAGGCGACAAACCGGGCGACGGACGTAACGGCTTGCTTTCGGGCACGTCTTGCGGAAGGTTCCCCCGCTCGAACCTCAGGAGAGAAGTATGACGAAACCAGTACGGCGAGCAGGTGTGATCGGAGCGGGCGTCATGGGCAGCGGCATCATGGCGCACTTTGCCAACGCCGGTGTCGACGTGGTGATGCTCGATATCGTGCCCCCAGGGCTGAGCGAAGAAGAGAAGAAGAACCCGGCCAACCGGAACCGCTTCTCGGCGGGGGGCCTGCAGGGCGCGCTCAAGGCCAAGCCCGCGGCGTTCTTTCACAAGAACTACGCGAAGCGAGTGACCGTCGGCAACCTCGAAGACAACATCGATCTTCTCAAGGGCTGTGACCTCGTCATCGAAGCGATCATCGAGAACGTCGACATCAAGCGAAGCCTCTTCGAGAAGCTCGAGAACACGCTCGACGAGGGAACGATCGTCGCCTCCAACACCTCCGGTCTTCGCATCGCCGACATGCTTCACGGACGCGGCGACGCGTTCCGCAAGAACTTCCTGGTCATGCATTTCTTCAACCCGGTTCGCTACATGAAGCTCCTCGAGCTCGTCGCCGGCGAAGAGACCGACCCCGACGTAATGGCGCGGATGAAGGTCTTCGGTGAGAACCAGCTGGGCAAGGGCATCGTCGTCGGCAAGGATACGCCGAACTTCGTCGGCAACCGCATCGGTTGTTTCTCGATGTCGCTCACGATGAACGAGATGCTCGACGCTGGTCTCACGCCGGAGGACGTCGACGCGATCACGGGCCCGCCCATGGGCCACCCGAAGAGCGCGAGCTTCCGAACGGCAGACATGGTCGGCCTCGACACGTTCAAGCACGTCTCGGACAATTGCTACGCAGCGCTGGTCGACGACCCTGAGCGCGACGTGTTCAAGCCCCCAGCTTTCATGGTCGCGATGGTCGAGCAGAAGATCCTCGGCAACAAGACCCGCGGCGGCTTCTACAAGAAGACGAAAGAAGGCATTCAGACCTTCGACCCGGTGAAGCTCGAGTACCGGCCGAAAGCAGGCAACGAGGACATCAAGAAGTTCTGTAAGAGCCTGAAGGGCTCGCCGGCTGCTCGCGTGAAAGCGCTCGTCGAAAACGACGGCCCCGCTGGGCAGTTCGCATGGAAGGTCCTCTCACGCACGCTCGCCTACTCGGCTAGCAAGATTCCCGAGATCACCGATAGCGTCGAAGCCGTCGATGACGCGATGAAGTGGGGTTACAACTGGGACCTCGGCCCATTCGAGACCTGGGACGCCATCGGTTTCAAGGCCGCTTACGATCGTATGAAGGCGGAGGGGATCTCGCTGCCCGCATCGGTAGACAAGATGGCGGCTTCGGGCGCCGAGAGCTTCTACACGGACGACGGCCGAGTCTTCAATCTAACCACCGGTGAGTACGAAGCGCGCGACATCGACCCGCGCAACGCGACTTTGACGATCATGCGCCAGGGCGACGCGGCCGTGTTCGAGAACCGCGGCACCAAGGCGTGGGACCTCGGCGACGGCATCCTCGGGCTAACCTTCACGACGAAAGCCAACAGCATCGACGACACGGTCGTCGAAGGGCTCAGCCAGGCCACCGAGATCGCCGAGCGCGATTTCCGCGGCCTGGTGATTTACAACGAGGGCGACCACTTCTGCGTCGGCGCCAACCTGTTCGCAGTCGTGATGGCGGCGCAGCAAAAGGCGTGGGACCAGCTCCGCGAGACCATCAACGGGCTTCAGAACGCGCTTCAGCGCACGAAGTACTCGACCATCCCGGTCGTTGCGGCGCCGTTTGGCATGACGGTCGGCGGTGGCTTCGAGGTGTGCATGGGCGCGGACGCGATACAGGCCGCATCGGAGACATACGTCGGCCTCGTCGAAGTTGGCGTGGGCCTGCTTCCTGGAGGAGCCGGCAACATGAACATGCTCTGGCGCGCCCTCGAGGGGATTCCGGCCGATACCGACGTCGACACCCTGCCATTCGTGTCACGCACCTTCCAGAACATCGCCATGGCGCGAGTCGCCACTGGCGCCGGAGAGGCGCGGGAGTTCGGTTACTTCCGCAAGAACGACGGCATCTCCTTCGACAAGGCCCGCCTGCTGACCGAAGCGAAGGGCCGCGCGATCGGCATGGCGGAAGCCGGGTACCACCCGCCGGTTCGCCGCTCGTACAGGCTGCCGGGAGAGAGTGGCATCGCGACGCTCGAGATGATGATCGACTCGCTGGTTGCAGGCGGCTTTGCGAGCGAGCACGACGCGCTCATCGCGCGCAAGGTGGCGACCGTGTTGTGTGGCGGCCCCTCGGGTAATGCGCACGAGGTCACCGAGGAGCAGATGCTCGAGCTCGAGCGCGAAGCGTTCATCAGCCTCTGCGGCGAGCCGAAGAGCCAGGAGCGGATGCAGCACATGCTCACCACCAACAAGCCTTTGAGGAACTAGGCCAACCGGAACCCCACGAGCCAACTAGGAATCAGGAGTAAGAGACATGGGTAAGATTGTCGTCGTAGATGCGGTTCGCAGCGCGGTTGGTCGCGCGAAGAAAGGGTCCTTGGCCAATCGTCGTCCGGATGAGCTCGCAGGCGAGGTCGTTCGCGGCTTGATGGCGCGCAACCCCGAGGTGGATCCCAGCACGGTCGAGGACCTCGTCCTCGGCTGCGCGTTCCCCGAAGGTGAGCAGGGCATGAATGTCGCCCGTGTGGTCGGCAGGCTCGGCGGTCTCCCCGAGGAAAGCTCCGGCGTGACGATCAACCGGTTCTGTTCGAGCGGGCTTCAGGCCATCGCCATGGCCGCAGGCTCGGTCAAGGCCGGCTTCGATGACGTCGTGGTCGCGGGGGGCATGGAGTCGATGACCATGGTCCCGATGACGGGCAACAAGCCGAGCGCTTCACCCGAGGCCATGGCGCAGTACCCCGAGACCTACACGCCGATGGGCATTACGGCCGAGAACGTGGCCAACCGGTTCAAGATCAGCCGTGCCCAGCAGGACGAGTTCGCTGCGTGGAGCCATGAGAAGGCTCTAGCTGCCATCGAGCGCGGCGCCTTTGAAAACGAGATCGTACCGGTACACGGCGTGAAGTTCGACAACAGCGGCGAACGCCAGATGTTTGAGTTCAAGGTCGACGAGATGCCGCGACCCGGCACCACCGTCGAAGCGCTTTCGAAGCTTCGCCCGGTGTTCGCCGCCAAGGGCAGCGTCACGGCGGGTAACTCCTCGCCGCTCTCGGACGGCGCGGCCGCGGCCATCGTCATGAAGAAGAAGCGAGCCGAGAAGCTGGGCATCAAGCCAATGGCCATCTTCAAGTCGTTCGTCACGGTCGGCGTCGACCCGTCGATCATGGGCATCGGCCCTCTCCCGGCGGTCCAGAAGCTTCTTCGGAAGAACGACCTCACAATAGACGACATCGATGTCTTCGAGGTCAATGAGGCGTTCGCCAGCCAGGCCGTTTATGTTCAGCAGGAGCTCGGCATCCCGAACGACAAGCTCAACGTCAACGGCGGAGCCATCGCGCTCGGGCACCCCCTCGGCTGCACCGGCGCCAAGCTCACGGCCACGGCACTCAACGAGCTCAAGCGCCGAGGCGGCAAGTACGCCGTCGTCACGATGTGCATCGGCGGAGGCATGGGCGCCGCAGGCCTCTTCGAAAACATCGAGTAGGGGACACGCTCCCCCTCGGAAAAAGTCCTTATTCCAAGGACTTACAGACCTAACCGCGAAAACCCGAGCCGCCTCGCAGAGGCGGCTTTTCGCTGTGAGAAACCGCATTTTCGCGGTTGGTCCTCTAACCTCCTGAAATCACGTGAGTCCTCGGTGGGGAGCGTGTCCCCGTGTCGCGCGCTGCTTTACCAGCTGCCTGTGTTTTTCATCGATGCCCACGGCTCTTTGGGCTCGAGCGGCGCGCCCTTTTGCAATAGCTCGATCGAAATTCCGTCGGGGGAGCGGATGAACGCCATGTGGCCATCGCGTGGTGGGCGGTTGATCGTGACCCCTGCGTCCATGAGATCGCGGCAGAGGTCGTAGATGTTTCGCGTCTCGAACGCGAGGTGACCAAAGTTGCGCCCCCCCGTGTACTCCTCCGGGTCCCAGTTGTAGGTGAGCTCGATCAACGGAGACGCCTCACCTTCAGCCCGGCCGCGATCTTCAGGCGCGCAGAGGAACACGAGCGTGAAGCGCCCCGTCTGGCTGTCCCTCCGCCGGTGCTCGACCAAGCCGAGCTTGTTACAGAAGAAGTCGAGTGATGCGTCGAGGTCGCTCACGCGAATCATGGTGTGGAGGTAGCGCATGAGAATATGATAGCGCCAACCCACGAACTGGAAACCTCAGCGCGCAGCTCTCAGATCCCAGTTCTCAGAGCTCTGCCACTCGGCAGTTGAGCGCTGGGTGCTCCGTTGACGCGCGCGCTGGCTCCGACAGCCGACGCCACGACTGGCACTGGCACCGATCGTGCGGCTGGGGCAGACTGCCGCCCAATGGCGAACGAATATGAAGCAATTGTGATCGGCGGAGGCCCGGGCGGGTACGTCGCGGCGATTCGACTGGGTCAGCTCGGGGTGAAGGCTCTCTGCGTCGAGAAGGAATCGATGGGCGGCGTTTGCCTCAACTGGGGGTGCATCCCGTCAAAGGCGCTCATTGCCGCCGCGAATCTCGCCAACAAGGTTCGCAACGCGGGCCACATGGGGATCACGGTCAAGGATCTCGAGATCGACGTCGCCAAGATGCAAGAGTGGAAGGAAGGCATCGTCAAGAAGCTCACCAGCGGCGTGACGAGCCTCGTCAAAGGCAACGGCGGCGACATCGTTCTCGGCAGCGCCACCGTCACAGGCCCGAGCACCGTGGAAGTCGTGACCGCCGACGGCAAGAGCGAGAGCTACACCGCGAGCAAAGCCATCATCGTGGCTACTGGCACGCAGATGATCACGATTCCCGGCTTTGAACCGGACGGAGAGCTGGTGATCACCGCCCGCGAAGCGGTGAGCCTTCAGAGCGCGCCAGGGAGCATGGTGCTGATCGGCGGAGGCGTCATCGGCCTCGAGCTCGGCATGGTCTACCAAAAGCTCGGAACGAAGATCACCGTAGTCGAGCTCATGGACCAGCTCCTCCCGGGCACCGACCCCGATCTCGTTCGTGTCGTGCAGAAGCATCTCAAGTCAGGCGGCGCCGACATTCATCTGAAGAGCAAGGCCGTCAAGCTCGACAAGAGCGGCGGGAAGGCGAAGGTCACGATCGACACCGAGGGCAAAGAACAGGTCGTCGAAGCGGACAAAGTGCTGGTGGCGGTCGGGTTCAAGCCCAACTCGGCCGGGATCGGGCTCGAGAGCGTTGGTGTGAAGCTAGACAGCCGTGGCCACATCGCGGTCGACGAGCGACTGCGCACCAACGTGCCGTCAATCTACGCGATCGGAGACGTCGCGGGGATGCCCTACCTCGCCCACAAGGCCTCGAAGGAAGGTGAAATCGCCGCGGAGGTCATCGCTGGGCACAAGTCGGCGCGCGACTATCGTGGGATGCCGGCGGCAATCTTCACGGACCCAGAGATCGCGACCGTCGGAATCACCGAAACCGAAGCAAAGGCTCAGGGGAAGAAGGTCAAGATCGGTAAGTTCCCGTTCGCCGCTTCCGGGCGCGCGATGGCGGTGAGCGAAACCGATGGCTTCATCAAAGTCATCATCGACGAAGCCGACAACCAATTGCTGGGGGTCGCGATCGTCGGCCCCGAGGCGAGTGACTTGATCAGTGAGTCCGCTCTCGCACTCGAGATGTGCGCGTTCGCGGAGGATGTCGCGCTCACCGTGCACCCCCACCCCACCCTCGGCGAAGGCGTCATGGAAGCGTTCAAGCATGCGTTGGGCGAGGCGGTGCACATCATGAATCGCCGCTGAGCCGCCGACGTGCTTTTCTGCCGACTCGGAACCGTCGACTACGCCGAAGCGCATCGCGTCCAACAAGAGCTTCAGGCGAAGCGCATCTCCGGCGACATCGAGGACACGGTACTGCTGCTCGAGCACCCGCCCGTGTTCACCCTCGGTCGCTCCGCAAAGCAGCAACACCTGCTCGCCCCGACCGAAGCGCTCGAGGCGCGCGGCTTCTCCGTTTACGAAGTCGGACGCGGCGGGGACATCACCTACCACGGGCCAGGCCAACTCGTCGCGTATCCGATCGTCGACCTCAAGCCCGAGCGCAAAGACGTGCGGAAGTACGTGTGGTCGCTCGAAGAAACGATGATCCGGACCTGCGCGGACCTCGGGCTCGCTGCGCAGCGTATCCACGGCCTCAACGGCGCATGGATCGAGGAGCGCAAGGTGGGCGCGGTCGGCGTCCGCATCAGCCGTTGGGTCACGATGCACGGGCTCGCCCTCAACGCGAGCACGAACCTCAGCCACTTCGACCTGATCGTGCCGTGCGGCATCGAAGACAAGGCGGTCACCTCGCTCTCGGCCGAGCTCGGACGAGACATCGGTGCTGCGGACATCGCGGAGCCGCTGGCTGCACACTTCGCTTCCCTCTACGACGCCGATATCGAGTGGCGAGACGCGCTTCCCGGCGGCGTCAGTGTCTCAAGAAGTATCTGATCGCGCTCTGCCCCATCGCCGTGGTGCCCGCGCCGGCGACCCCTGCCGAGACCACGTTCCCAGCACCTGGCACGAGCTTGGCGATCGTTTGCGCGGAAAACCGAAGGCCCATCCCGAGCCCACCCACGACGCCGAGGCTCCCGAGCCACTCCGCAGCGGTCTTCTTGTCCCAGGTACGACCGCTCAAGTAGGCAAGTGAGCTCACCATCATTGCCTGGAGGGGACCGAGCACGACCATGTCGGAAAACGGAATCGGCGTCAGACCAACCGTGACCGACACTGCCGTGCAAGCCTGGACAATCTCGGTGCCGATGCGCATGCGCGCTTCGGTGGCACGGGTGAGCGCGCGCGCCGCCTCCAAACGCGTCACCTCAGGCAGCGCGAGAATCATCGCCTCCGAAAGCCCATCGAGGCCATGGCCGCTAATCGCAGACACGGCCCGGGGCGGGTCCGCGTGAAGAGCTGCATCGCGGATCTTGGCTTCGAGCCCCGCGCGTGCGGCCTCGACGTCTGCGACACCTCGGCCAATGAGATCTGCGTGCGTCAAGAGCGGCAAGACGCGCAGCACAGAGGCGCCTTCGGGCAGATCGGGGAGCAGACTCTTGGCTCGCTCGATGATTCGCTTCGCGTCGTCGAGGTTGTTCGGCTCGAACGTCAGCAGCACCAGGTCGGGCACTTCTTTGTCGAGCGCGGTCTTCCACTGCGCCCGTGCGTCGTCGTCGGAAACGTCGATCTCGAGCCAGTGCACCTTGGCGCCCTCATGCTCCAGATGGACCCACTCACCGTGGTCGGCGTGCAGCGGATCGCCGATCGGCCGCCTTTCAATCAACGCGCGCAGAAGTGACGATCGGCCGCTGCTCGGCAACCCGAGCGCTGCGATCCGTGGCTCGCGCCGGTTGAGCAGCAGTGCACGAAGCCCGCCGAGATCGTTCTTGATGCTCGAAACCAGTGGAACCTGATCGAGCACGCGCACGAGTTGGTCCAGCGCTACTTCTTTGCCGCGACCACTCATCGATCAATTCATTCGCCGTACCGTCTGTGCGTGCAAGTCGAGTCGTGTTAACGTCAGCGCCGGGAAGCAAATGGGAGGGGATTGGCTCGATGCGTTGGAGAGCGTGGGGGGGCGGCTCGTGCCCGCGGCCCGCGTTTTCGTGGATTCCGAACGCCCTCCACCACCGGGGGCGGGGCCCTCGGGCGTGCGCTGGCTCGCGGCTCAGCTCGAGGATTTCGTCGATCGCGACACCGACGATGCGGAAGACGATCGCTTCGTCGAAGGCGCCGGCTCGCTTCTCGGCCTGTTGCTAATCCAACACCTCGGCGGCCAGGCACGGGAGCGCGAAGGGTGCCACCGGGTGCAGCTCGGGCGCTTTGGCTGGTTCGACCCGTTTGGGGCGATCCAGGAGGCGCTCGATGCCGAGGACCCACGGATTTGTCTCTCCGAGTATCTCGCGGTGGCGGAGCGAGAGGCCAACGGGCGGGGACCTGTCTCGCGGGTCGTGCGCGCCTTTGCAGACACCCTCCAACATGAACGTCCCGACATCGACATCGAGTCCCAGTTCGAGCTGACCCTCGATCTCAACAACGGGGCCAGCGTGGACCTCGCCCGGCTCGAGCGTGTCGCCCGCGACCAAGATGACGACGCGACCACTGAGGCCGCGCGGCGAATCATCAGCATGCTTCCGGGGGCGGACACGCAAGAAGCGACGCCTTGGCATCAAGCCGCGTCTCGCTTGCTCCCTCGGCTCGTGTCACGGCAGTTCCTCGACGCTCTTCCAGGCGAGCAAGCACTGTACGCCGAGTGTGTCGGCGGCGACGTTCACTTGGCGCTCCAGCTCCGCTACGCTGAGCGCGCCCGCTACGTGCGCACCGCTGAAGTGGACGGGTGGGCGCTCGAGCGGAGCGCGGCGCGCCACCAGGCGATCGAAAACCTCAGGTCGAGGTCACGGAAGCTCCGGCTCGAGCGTATATCCGAGGGAGTGATGCGCGTCCGGCAAGGAGACGGCTTGGATGGCGCTCGCTTACTGCTGCCCGATCTCGCAGCCCGACTTGCCCGCCTTGCCGACGAAACCTGGATCGCGGCCGCGCCGCACCGCGATGTGCTGCTCCTGGGCTACGAATCCTTCGTTCACGAGCTCGCAAAACGGGCTGAAGACGCAGCGCAGCGAGCACCGCACCCGATTTCTGCGTCACTGTTTGCAGTGACGCAGCACGGCCCGCGCCCTTTGCCGCGCTAACAGAACCGGTCACACTAGGGCCGTGTCACGACCGCGACAGATGCGCGACCATCCCTACGCGCCGTTCATCGATCAGGTGCACAAGCCCGCCCAGTACCTGGGCGGCGAGCAGGGACAGGCGCGCAAGGAGTGGGAGCAAGCAACCTGCCGAGTCTGCCTGGCCTTCCCCGACTTGTACGAGATCGGCATGAGCCATCTCGGCTACAGGATCCTCTACGATATCGTCAACAAGCAGCCGGACCTCCTCGCCGAGCGTGCATACGCCGTGTGGGCCGACATGGAGGAAGAGCTTCGCCGACGCGGACAATCCCTCTGCTCGATCGAGAGCGCGCGGCCCCTTCGAGACTTCGACATCGTGGGCTTCTCGCTCCAATACGAGCTGACCTACACCAACATCCTCCAGATCCTCGATCTCGCGATGATCCCGCTGCGTGGCCGGGACCGCGGAGAAGACGACCCGCTGATCGTCGCAGGCGGCCCGACAGCGACCCACGGGGAGCCGATGGCGGCCTTCATCGACGCGTTCCTCATCGGCGACGGCGAAGCCAAGCTCCCGGAGCTGATGCGAGAGTGGGCCTCCATGAAGGCCGAGGGGCTCACTCGGCCCGAACGCCTACTTCGCATCGCCAAGCTTGGCGGTTTTTACGTGCCTGCGCTCTACCGAAGCGTTCCAACGGACGAGACGGAGATGCTCGTGGTCGAGCCTGAGCATCCCGAGGCGCCCTTCCCCGTCCGGCGCTCGATCGTCCGTGACCTGAACGACTACCCCTTTCCCGTCGACGGCCCGATCGCGAGCTGCGAAACCGTATTCGACCGCGCCTCGATTGAGGTTGCCCGCGGCTGCACGGAAGGCTGCCGCTTCTGCCAGGCGGGCATGATCTACCGGCCCGTGCGCGAGCGCGAGCCCAAAGCCGTGATCGATGCATTGGTCCGCTCGGTCGAAGAAGCTGGGTACGATGAGGCCTCCCTGACCTCACTTTCGACCGCCGACTACAGCGCAATCGCCCCGTTGGTGCGCGAGTCGATCGAGGCTCTCGCCCCTCACCAAGTCTCGCTCAGCGTCTCCTCGCTACGCGCCTACGGTCTCAGCGAAGACGTGCTCGACGACATGAAGCGACAGCGCGCGGGAGGCCTGACGTTTGCGCCTGAGGCCGGGAGCCAGCGCATGCGTGACGTCGTCAACAAGAACGTCACCGACGCCCAACTCATGGAAACCGCCGAGCGCGTGTTCTCCCGTGGGTGGAGCAAGATGAAGCTCTATTTCATGATCGGCCTGCCCACCGAGGAAGACGAAGACGTTCGCGACATCGTCCGAACGGGCGCGCGCGCTCTCGATGTGGCGCGGCGCGTTCGGTGCGACAAACGCGGACGGGTTACAGTCAGCGTTTCGACGCATGTCCCCAAACCCCACACTCCCTTCCAATGGTGTGCGATGGACTCTCACGACGAGATCCTACGCAAGCAATCGGTGCTGCTGGACGAAGCGAGTAAGACGCGGGCTCACCTGAAGATGCACAAGTCCGACGGCTCTTGGCTCGAGGGCATGCTCGCGCGCGGCGACCGGCGCCTCGCCGACGTGATCGAAGGCGCATTTCGTCGCGGGGCTCGTTTCGATTCGTGGGACGAGTTGCTCGACCTAGACTCGTGGAAGGATTCTCTCGAGGACCATGGCATCGATCCCGCGTGGTTCCTCGGGACCATCCCGGTCTCCGCAAGGCTTCCGTGGTCTCACATCGACGTCGGTCTCGAACAGGGATTCCTCGCACGCGAGTACCGAAAGGCCCTTCGCAACCGCCTCAGCCCCCCCTGTGGCAAGACGGTCGGCAGTTTCGTGCACCACACGAACGTGAACGACGCCGAAGCCGAGCAGAAGCGACTTGTTTGCTACGACTGCGGCATCGCCTGCGACCTCAGCGAGATGAGGAAGGAGCGAATCGACTTCCTCCGGAGCATGAACGCATTGGCTCCTCGGGTCGGAACCCCGGAAATGGACGCCGAAGATCCAATGGTCGACAGGCGGCCATTTCACGACGTCGACCAAGGGCCACCGATGCGCATTCGTCTCGGCTTCCGAAAGATCGGCCGCCCCGCCTACAGCTCACATCTCGATCTCGTCCGAACCTTCCCTCGCATGCTCCGGCGCGTGGGTCTTCCGCTCTACTACAGCGAAGGGTTCCGACCGCTTCCGAAGCTCACCTTTGGGCCGGCGCTGCCGGTTGGGACTGCGAGTCTCTGCGAGCATGTCGACGTCCGCCTTCGGGCGGCCGAATCGCCCGAGCTCGACGGCCTCTGCGCGCGTCTCAACGCAGTGGCGATCGATGGCATCGAGTTTTTTGGTTGCGAAGTCCTCGGCCCGAGGGATCCGGCGCTCAATCGCGTGATCGAAATGACAGACTTCGTCGCGGCGCTCGCGAGGAAAGAGCTTCGAGACCTCGGCATCCCGAGCGACGACGCGCTTCAAGCAATTCTCGACGGGCGCCCGTCCGAGGTTCACTTCGATCGGAATGTCCGCGGCGTGAAGAAGCGCGTCGACATTGGTGCAGCTTTGGTGGACGCGCAGGTCGGCACGGGCGCTGAGGCGCTGGAATCAGCGGGGCTCTCGGGAGACCTGCTACCCATCACGATCACCCTACGGCTCGATGGTAAAACCACCCCACGCCCGGGCGAAGTGCTGCGCGCGCTGACCGGCATCGATGATCTCTACCCTCGCGTCGTCCGCTCTGCATTTTTCGCGCTCCGCGGTGACGAGAGAGTCGAGCCATTGCAGCTTGACGCGCTTCGGGACAAAAGTTCCCTCCAGGCCGCCGAATGACGGACCGCTTCGACATCGTACGCAGCTTGGTGCGCGCCGCTGCCGATCGTGCCATCGATCGGGTCAAAGGCACGCGCGTCGCTTCTGTGACGATGCAGCTCGTCGAGCGGCTCACGAAACAGAGATGGCGGCTCACCGATGAGGCGCTCACCGCGGCCGCCGCACATGCCGAAGGCGTCGACTCCGCCATGGTGGCTTGCCACTCCGGCCGCATGTTCGTCGACGCATCGATGACCAACGGCCGAGAGGTGCAGTTCAGCCTCTCGCCCCGCTCGGTTCGGTTTGCCCCCCGCGGTGCGAAAGAGATCTCCTTCGATGTCGAGCCGCCAGACGCACACGACACGTCGATTGTCGGAGCGCTTGCCGGCTGCATCGCCAAGGCCACCTGGCCGATGATCGCGCCGCCCGAGTCTCTCGACGTCGGAGGCGCCATCGTCGAGCGCGAAAGCCCAGGACGGTTGAGGGTCGACCTTAGGAGCGTCCCCGCGGTCCGAAGGTTCTCCTCGACTCAGGCGGCCACGATGATTTTCGATGTGCTCGAGCTGGAATCTTTGCGGGTCGAGCCTGGGGCCCTCGCGATCAAGCTGAAGCTGCCGCAGCTCGCTTGACCCCGTCTTACCTAGATCTCCTCGCGCCACTTCTGTGAGAGCGCGACCTCGGCCCTGTATGCGTCGATCGAGCGTTGCTTCTCGTCCTCCGACCAACCGATCAGAGCGGCCATACGATCGGCAACCTTGTCGACCGACTGAAGCCCTTGCTTGTAGTCGCGGAAGAAGATCTGCGTCCTTCGCACCATGACGTCGCTTACGCTCGCTGCCATCTCCTCGCTCACGGCGAAATCGACCTGCGCCATGATCTCGATGCGTCCGGGCACAATCGGCTCGAGCAGAGTCGGGTCTTTGGCGCAGAGCTTGGCTAGCTCGAGTGCGCGCATGCCGTAGGTGTCGACCAGATGTCTGCGGACGGTGTGAGAAAGGTCGCACTCGCACACCGCGGAGATTTGCTCCGCGACTTTGTCGTGGTCGTCGTCCTCCGGCCAACCAACCGCGCCCGGCAATGGGAACTTGAACGTCTGTCCGGAGTGGATCTCTTCGGGGAGCTGCCCAGTCAGCTTGAGAATTTGGACTGCTGTATCGACGCACTCCTTGGCCATCTTTCGGTATGTCGTGAGCTTGCCGCCGGCAATCGTGATCAAACCATCTTCGCCGATGTGGATCTGATGCTCCCGACTCACCTGCGACTCAGACATGTCCCCGACTTCCGCCTCTGGTGCGATCAGCGGTCTCAGGCCCGACCACGTGGAGATCACGTCGTCACGATGAATGCGATTGTTCGGGAAGTAGTGGTTCGCCGCAGCGATCAGGTAGTCGACGTCCTCGAGGGTCGCATATTCCTGACCGGGCAAACCATCGTAATCGGTGTCGGTCGTACCGACGTACGTTCGCTCGCCCCAAGGGAGCGCAAACAGCACGCGCGCGTCCGTTGGGTGAAACAGGACTACCGCGTGCTCGACGGGAAGCCGATCGCGTTCGACCACGATGTGGATGCCTTTGGTTGGCCGAAGCATCTTCGAGGTTCGCGGGCCACTCATGGCGAGGACATCGTCGGTCCAAGGCCCCGTAGCGTTGATCACTGCGTGCGCCTTCACCTCCCGAAGGCTCCCGTCCCGGATGTTTCTCACGACCACACCCGACACGCGGCCCTGCTCGGTCTTCGTCAGCGCATCAACGCGGGCCCAGCTCACCGCGATGCCGCCATTTTGGACCGCATCGATGACGGTTTCGAGCGTGAGGCGCGCATCATCGGTGGAGCAGTCGTAGTAGACCGGCGCCCCCTGAAGGCCCTCCTGCCTGAGGATGGGCTCCTCCTCGGCAACCTCTCCTGGCTTCAAAGTCTTGTGTCGCTTGGGCGAACGAAAGAGCGCCAGGCCATCGTAGAGCCACATGCCCGCGCTGATCATGCGAAGGCTCTTGCGGGCGCCCTGATAAACCGGAAACAAGAAGGCGAGCGGGTTGACCAAGTGGGGGGCCAGGTCGAGGATCACGCGGCGCTCGCTGACAGACTCGAAAACGAGACTGAATTCGTAGCTCTCGAGATATCGGAGGCCGCCATGGATGAGCTTGCTCGAACGGGAGCTCGTGCCGTATGCGATGTCGTTCTGTTCGAACAACACGACGCGGAGGCCGCGCCGGGCCGCATCGCGAACGATTCCGGCGCCGGTGATACCGCCGCCGATGACGACGACATCGACTTCCTCGGGGACTTGCTCCCACATCTCTTCGCGAGAAGGCATCAGGACTCTCCTATGATGTTCCGTTGTTCGAGGTAGTGAATCACCTGATTGGCCGCCTCATCGACGCTGAGATCCGCCGTCAGAAGGTGCACCTCGGGGTTCTCCGGCGCTTCGTACGGGGCGTCCAGCCCCGTGAAGTTGGAAATCTCGCCGGCCCTCGCCTTCTTGTAGAGGCCCTTCGGGTCGCGGGCTTCACAAATCTCGAGCGGCGTATCGACGAATACCTCGACGAACTCGCCCTCCCCCATCAAGCCGCGAATACGGTCGCGGTCCTTTCGATAGGGTGAGATGAACGCCGACACGACGAGCGCACCTGCATCGGCAAACAAGCGCGCGACCTCGCCGATCCGCCGGATGTTCTCGACGCGGTCCTCCGGCGCAAAGCCGAGGTCGCTGTTGAGCCCGTGGCGAATGTTATCGCCGTCGAGGACGTATGCGAATGCGCCGCGCTCGATCAGCATGCGTTCGACGCGATGGCCGATGGTACTCTTCCCCGAGCCGCTCAGCCCGGTAAACCACAGAACTGCGCCACGGTGACCGTGCGCCGCAGCTCGCGCGTCCTTGTCGACCTCGCCGATGTGCCAGGTCAGGTTTTCTCCCTTGGGCCCGCTCATGGCGCCGAACATAGCAACTTTGCCAAGGCCTGCACCGTGAGGGGCGAAGAGCCCTCCGCCTTGTTGTTGACCAGCACATAACACTCCGCGTCACGGTCGAGCGCCGCGCGAACTAGGGCGACGACGTCCCGACGCATCTGCGGTTGCGGGGCGACGAGGCGGTCGAACGGTGCGTACGCCTCCTTGAGGTCGGCGTAGCGCTTTCCCGGTGGAAGCAGCAAGCGCGCGACTACGAGCCGACTGTCGAGCAATCCCTCGACCCTCATCTGGTCGGCGATACTCGGCATGCGCGACCAGTAGTTGAAAACATGAGACGCCTCGTGCTCCCGCAGGGTGCGTGCGTATTCCTTGGTCAATAGCTTGCGATCGCGAAGCTCGACCGCGAAAGGAAAATCGCTCGGCGCCTCGCTCAGAAACAGGTCGAGCTTCTGACAGAACCATGCGGGTTCGACGGGAAATGGGGATGGAGCGACCTCGACAATCCACGGCCCCATGTGGCGGGAGAACGTAGCGAGAACGGGCGCGTTGACCGCCTCGGCGAATAGAGCGGGATTCAAGAAGTCTGGGTTGGGCTTGCCGGCGTTCTCTCCGTACCGTGGATGATTCGGGTAGCCGGGCATCGTCACTTGTTGCCAGACCTTCATGGCCGCGCGAAAGCCGTCGGGAAGTTGGCGCGAGTACGCCAGCAGGTCTTCCTCGGGGATCGGCGTATAATAACCTCGGTCGATGCCAACGGTTCGCATCAATGGATGCGTCGCATACTCACCGAGCGACTCCCGAAGGAATGCCCGTTGGCTGCCATACCGCTTCGCATACACGAGGCCTGCCCAACCCGGAAAGGTCCAGCTCGAAGTTCCAAACCGGAGATTCGGGGGAAGTCGGTCGCGCAAGGACTCGAGCTCGGCCCGCCGGCTCTCCGCAGGATCGGGCGCCTCTTTCTCGTCGCGGTCGAAGAGACCGAGTTGCGGTTCCTCTCGTGCAAAGAGGGGGTTCTTGTCACGTCGCGACCGCGTCATTGCGAGGTGTTGCGGCGGACGGCGATGTTATGTTGCCGAAGCGTCTTGCTGAAGTGGTGGCGCCCGCTCCCACTGGCGACGAAGTAGAAATAGTCGTGTTTCTCGGGGTCGATCACCGCCGCAAGGCTGGCCTTACCCGGATTGCTGATCGGACCCGGCGGGAGCCCGGAGTGCCGATACGTGTTGTACGGGTTTTCCGGGTCGTCGAGCATCGCCCGCGTGATGCGGCCGTCGTAGCCTTCGCACGACGGCGCCGCTTCAGGTACCGCGATGCAGCCGTACTGAACGGTGGGGTCGGCCTGAAGCCGCCGCCGCGGGAGGAACTTCTTCGAGGTGAGCCGGTTCCAGAAAACCCCCGCAATCCGGGCGCGCTCCGAAGGAACAGCGGCTTCCTTTTCGACGACCGAGGCGAGCGTGATGATGTCGTGCGTCGTCCAGCCTCCGAGTCTCCCTAGTTGCGCGGCATACTCTTGCTCGAGCTCTTCGTAGCGTCGCGACCAGTTGGCGAGCATGCGCTCGACGACGCGCCGCGGCTTGCTCTGATCGTCGAACTCGTAGGTATCGGGGAAGAGGTAACCCTCGGCGTCGTTCGCTTCGACACCGTAGCTCGCCAAGAGCGAGCTGTCCTCCGTGGCATCGAGGAACTCGTCGGCCCGACAGATGCCATACTCCTCGAGTCGCGCGGCGATCTCGAAACGCGAGAAGCCTTCGGGAATCAGAATGCGGATCTGAATTCGTCCGAGCCGCGTAGTCGCGTACCTCGCGACCTGCTCGGGCGTCATCGGAATGCGAAAGCGAATTTTGCCCTGCCGGAGGTGTCGGTCCAGTCCGCGCATCCGCATGTAGACCGACCATACGTGCGCGTCTTTGAGGACGCCTTTGTCTTCGAGCTCGGTCGCAAGCCGCCGGAGCGTCATGCCCTCGGCGACCTCCACGACGACGTCATCGTCATGGCCTTCAGGTCCGTCCGTGTCGGGGTAGATCACGAACAACCACCCCAGCGCGCCGAGGACTCCGAGCACCGCGAGCAGCGTCAGGAGGCTGACCAAGCGCGCCAGACTGCGCCCGAGATCGCTCTCGATCCTTATGGGCTCGCCGGGTCCTTCCACGCTCTCCCCGTATTGGCGTCTAGATAGCCCTGAAGCAAGATGGTCGCCGCGGATTGGTCGACGACGTCGCGGCGCTTCCTGCCGCGCCTTCCCATCTCGCTCAACGAGCGCTCCGCTGCCACGGTGGTCAAGCGCTCGTCCCAAAAAACGACCTCAACCCCGAAAACCGCGCTGAGCGCCTCGCCAAAGCCCCTGGCCCGGCGTGCCGCCTCACCTTCCGTGCCGTCGAGGCGCAGTGGAAGCCCGACGACCAGGAGCGCCACCTCGTCTCCCGCCAAAGCTTCTTTCACCCGCATTGCGGCGTCGGCCCAGCCCCCCCGAGCCGGCACGGTCTCCCGGGGAAATGCGATGGATCGCGTGTCGTCCGAGATCGCGATTCCGACGCGCGCTGCGCCCGGATCGACGCCAACGATCCGGCCCAACTCAGCCCCCACCCACGCTGGCCTGCGGGCCAGGCTCAGGGGGCCGCGACGGCCGACTCTTCTCGAGCCGTTGGCTGAGCAGCGGGAGCACGTAGGGGAAACCCACTTCAAACTGATTGAGGTCGGGCGCGATCTGCCCCGCCAACCAGAACATCATGACGGAAGCGCGCTCGACGTAGAACCAACCGTCGGGATAGTGGACCGAACGCATGAGGCTGCGAAGCTCACGGCGTTCGACCTCGGGATCCGCGAGCGCTTCGAGCTCCTTGGAGCTGCTCTTCATCAACACCGCGGGCGAGTACGACTCCAGCTTGAGCAGCTTCTGAAAATAGGTCTTCACGGTCTGTTCGAGCAGTGCCCGATCGCCGCCCTCGGCAACGAAGCCGATGTCCTCGATCCCGCGCAGCACGAGCTCGTCGTTTTGCTCGAAGAAGCCGCGAAGAACATCGACCATTCCGAAGACGGTGTTCTCATCTACCTCGCTGATCGCCCCAAAATCGAGCACGACGAGCTTCGCGTCATCCGTGCCGTCTACCGGCTGCACGAGGAAATTCCCCGGATGCGGATCGGCATGGAAGAAACGATGAACGAAGACCTGCGTGTAGAAGCTTCTGACGAGGCGCTCGCCGAGCTTGTGGAGGTTCACGCCCCGATGACGGATTTCGTCGAGCCGCGTGATCTTGATGCCTTCCATGAAGGTCATCGTGAGCACGTCTTTGGTGGTGACTTGATCGACGACCTCGGGAAAGAGAATGTGATCGTCTTCTGCGAAATTGGCCGCCATCCGGCGCATGCAGGCCGCCTCGTGGAGGTAGTCGGTTTCACGCCGAAGCAAGTCCACGAGAGACCCGTGAACGGCCTCGATGTTCTGGACCGGCACGAACCACTTGTACACACGGACCATCACCTTGATTACTTTCAAGTCGATTCGAACGACGTCCCGAATCCCGGGGTACAGCACCTTCACCGCCACCTTGTGACCCTTGTTCATGTAGGCGACGTGCACCTGCCCCAAGGATGCCGCCGCCACTGGCTCGCGCTCGATGCTCTCGAAAAAAGCTCCCGGAGGTGCGCCAAGGCTGTCGACGAACGCCTGCTCGATCTCGTCGAAGGGGTGCGGGGGGACGGCATCCTGAAGGGTTTCGAGCTTCTCGATGTAAACCTGCGGAAGGAATCCGCCCATGATCGACAAAACCTGACCGAGCTTGATGTAGACGCCGCGGAGCTTGAGGATGTCGGCAAGCAGTCTTCGCGAATTCGTTTCGTCGACCCGGACCTGGCGCCGCTGCAACCAAGCCGGAATTGTTGCGTCTTCACGGCCAGTTTCGGGATCAATCTGCCAGCGCCGGAAGATCTTCAGTAGCCCCAGTTGCACCATGTAGCTGGCGAAAATCACACCAAAGGTGAGTTGGGCGCGGACGAGGCGTACGAAAAGGGTCATATAGAGGGAGCGGAGTGGAAGGGTAGCAGTGAATCGAGTACGTCCCACCGCTTTAGCGATTGTGACAAAGCATATAAGGTCTTGGGTCCGTGTCGGGTAGTCGGAGTCGAAAACTGAGGGACAAACTGCAGCAACTGCTCTTGAAAGAGCGGTTTGTGGAGGCCCTCGATTGCTATGTGCTGCTCGAACGCATGGAGGCTGATGAGCCCCGGTGGCCGCACCGCAAGGGCGACCTCCTCAGGCGTCTAGGACATATCGATGAAGCGGTCTCGTCGTACGAGCGCGCGGTAGACCTCTACGCGCAGCAAGGCTTCTTGGCCCGCGCGGCGGCGATGGCCAAGGTCGTCATGGCGATCGACCCCGATCGGGGGGACGTGCTCGAACGGGTGGCGCCGGAGCCCGCACGCAAGCTCCACCGTTCCGCTCGAGCTTCGATGCTCAAGGCGCACACAAATCACGACGTGGAGCCCTCCGAACAGACGCACACCAAGCGCATCAGCGCGGAAGCCTTCCCCCTGGTCCAAACCAAAGGCCCGGACGACATGCTTCGGTTCAGTCAGCCGCCTGCGAGGAAGCACCTCGAGCTCGACATCTCGGAGCTCGAGCTGGCCGACCGTCCGGCGCCGACGCCAGAAAGGCCTAGCGAGCGCCCCCCGGCAGAGCATCTGGCGCAGCTTCCATCGATGCCGCTCTTCGCAGAGGTGCCTCGGGCGGTTCTCGGGCGCCTGGTCAGGGAGTCGCACCTGATCGACCTCGAGCCCGGAGGAACCCTGATCGAGCGAGGTACCCGGGCCGATGCGCTCTACGCGCTCATCGAGGGCAGCGTGCAGCTCATTCGAGAGCAGGATGTGGAAGCCATCGCGTTGTCAGAGGGCGATGTCGTCGGGGTGTCGTGTCTGCTGAACCGCGTCAGCTACGAAGGTGATGTGACGGCCTCCACGCCCGTGCGCGCGCTCCGCATCAGCAAGGCGCTGCTTGATAGCCTCGTCGCGGAGTATCCCCCGCTAGGCGACATTCTGCTCGAGGTGCTCGGCCGACGCCTGGTTGCGACCTTGGTGCGCACCTCGCCGATGTTTTCTAGCTTCGAAAACGGCGCGCGCTCTGAAGTCGCCGCCATGTTCAGCGTGCGGCGGGCGCAGATGGGCACGAACATTCTCGAGGAAGGCAAACGCGCAGACGGCCTGTACATCCCCATGATCGGCGAGCTGACCGCCCTGCATGCCAATGGTGAGGAGGCCGGCAACCTCAAGCTCGGCCGCGCGCTCGGCCAGCACTCCATGCTCACCGGCTCACCCTCCACGATGACCGTGCGAGCCGACAGTGATGTCTTGGTGTTGCGCCTTTCAGCCCGGCGGTTCAACGAGCTGGTCGCGAAACATCCCAAGATGGTCGCCCACCTGGAAGAGCTCGCTCGCTGGCCGAGCGCCCCCGCGTTCTCGCTCGTCCCGCCGTCGCCCGCGAAAAAACTAGCCTGAGGGGAGCCGCGGGCGATGTGCGCCCCTTGCGCAACCGCCTATACTGGCTTTCCATGAGCTACAGCGCGTCTTTTCGCTGCGTCGCAGGGTGCAGCGGCAGCTACCCCCTCGATCAAGTCATCTACTCCTGTCCCGAGTGCGGCGAGCTTCTCGAAGTTCAGCACGACATGGAGGCTTTGAAGGATCGAAGCGGCTCCGCCTGGAGCAAGCTATTCGACCAGCGCTGGATGACGCGTGATTGGCCGTACGGAAGCGGCGTCTGGGGAAAGAAGGAGTGGGTGCAGCCGATGCTCCGCGGCGAGAACGTCGTGTCGACCGCAGAAGGCGGAACGAACCTGTTTTGGGCGGAGCGCTACGGCAAGACGCTTGGCCTCGACGACGTCTGGATTAAGAACTGCGGAAACAGCCACACCGGCTCGTTCAAAGACCTCGGCATGACGGTTCTCGTGAGCACCGTGAAGCAGGCCATCGAAGATGGGAAGCCGATCCGTGCGATCGCGTGCGCTTCGACTGGAGATACCTCCGCGGCCTTGGCGGCGTATTGCGCATCGGCAGGGATTCCGTCGGTGGTCTTGTTGCCGAAGGGCAAGGTCACCACCGCGCAGCTCGTGCAGCCGTTGGCCAACGGGGCGCTGGTGTGCGCACTCGATACCGACTTCGATGGCTGCATGGCAATCGTCCAGAAGCTCACCACCGAGAAAAGCATCTACCTGGCCAACTCGATGAACTCGCTTCGGCTCGAAGGTCAGAAGACGGTGGCCATCGAGATCGTGCAGCAGTTCGATTGGAAGGTGCCGGACTGGGTGATCATTCCGGGCGGCAACCTCGGCAACGTGGCGGCGCTCGGCGCGGGCTTCGACATGATGCTCCAGCTCGGATTGATTTCAAAGCGGCCCCGGATTTGCTTGGCGCAGGCCGAGAAGGCGAACCCGCTCTATCGGGCGTACAAGGCCGGTTGGGACAACTTCGAGCCGATCACGGCGGAACCGACCGAGGCGAGCGCGATTCGAATTGGCAATCCGGTGAGTGTGCGCCGTGCAATCCGCGCGCTGCAGGCCTTCGATGGTGTGGTCGAGCAGGCAAGCGAGTCGGAGCTCGCCGAAGCTGCGGCGGCGGCCGACCGGGCAGGCAGCTACACCTGTCCACATACCGGGGTCGCGCTGGCGGCATTGGAGAAGCTGCGCGCGAAGGGGACGATCGAGCCTGGCCAGAAGGTGGTGGTGATCTCGACCGCAAACGGACTCAAGTTCACGCAGTTCAAGATTCGCTATCACGAGAACGAGATCCCCGGCGTCGAGAGCAGGCATCCCAACACGCCGGTCTCGTTGCCAAGTGAGTACGAAGCGGTGAAGGCCGCCGTGTTCGAAGAGCTCGAGAAGCGCGCCAAGTAACAATCGACCTGCCCGCACCCGTAGTGCTTACCCCAGTGCTTCGAGCAGGCGCTCACGGTCGGCGCGGCGGAGGTTTACGAAGCGCATTCTCACTTGGAAGCGGCCGTCGTCGACGCGCTTCGAGCCGAGCGTCCGGCCTTCGAAGGCTCGTTCTACTTCGCCGCCGACGGTGGAAAAGCGAATCGGCGCCCCTGGAGCGAAGGCGAGCGGGCTCAAGAGGGTCAGGATGTTGCCATCGATGGTGCTCGCTTCGGCCTCTTCGCCGCTCTCCAGCCGCAGCTTCACGGATCATCCCTTCCGGCGCTGCATGGCAGCGCGGGCCTCCTTGAGGTCTTCCTGTCGTTTGATCGACTCGCGTTCATCGCCCTTCTTCTTGCCGCGGCCGAGGCCGAGCTGAACTTTGGCGACGCCGTTCTTGAAATAGACCTGAAGCGGCACGAGCGCCATTCCGCGGGTCGTGAGCCGTCCGCGAAGCTTCTCGATCTCGCGGCGATGCACCAGGAGCTTTCGGCGCCGCTGGGTTTCGTGGCCGGCATGCCCCCCCTGCTCGTATTGGGCAATGTGCATGCCGTAGAGAAAGAGCTCGTCGTTGTCGATGCGACAGAAAGCGGCCTCTAGATTGGCTCGGCGCGCACGGAGGCTCTTCACCTCGGTCCCATAGAGCACCATCCCGGCTTCGAGGCGCTCGTCGATCTCGTAGCGCTGGGCGGCCTTGGGATTTCGGCACACCAGGAGGTCCATCCCCGGAACCCCTTTGTCAACGCGCTTCTTCGCCATCCTCCGCCGGCTCTAGCACGGGCTCTTGACCATTGCGAAGCTGCTCGAGCCAAACGAGCTCATTGCGAACGCGCTCCGCGCCACGAACGTTGCCGCGCATCTCGAACGTCTTCAGGGTCTGCTGGCGCCGAGCAATCTCCTCATCCCAGTGAGCAGCCGTCGACGCGGATCGATCGAGCACCCAATTTCGAGCGCTTGCCTTGATCGGCAGCTGCACACGCGCATCTGGAACATCGGGCACCGAAACTTCCAGCACCAGCCGGGGCCACGAGGGATCGATCTCGAGAACGCAGGGGAAATCCCCCCACTCCACTCGCGGTCGAAACACTTCTGACGCAAACCCTTCGGCACTGATCTCGGCCCAGGCGAGACAAGTGCGGTCACGTTCGCGCATCGCAACGACGACGTCACGCTGAGCATCCCGATTGAAGTCAGGGCGCGGATCCGGCGCGAGCTCGACCCAAAGTCGCTCGGGCCATCGTACATCAGGAGCCTGGACCGAGAGCGCTACGCCTCGCGACGTGATGACCCGCACCGTTGTGTCTCCGTTGCGGGCCGCATCGAAAGCCACATAGCTTGCCTCCTCGATGCGACGCCCGACGACAAACCCGTGGCGTTCAAGATCGACGATGCTCGCAGCGGCTTCCTGGCGAGGATCCACGCCGACTTGAAGGTAGTCGAGCGGATCTTGGACAGAGGGCTCCGTCTTCGCGCACGCCGCGAGGAGGACAAAGGCAAAGGTCAGACAGCGCACGCGGGTACTGTACGTCGCTCATCGGAGAAGGCGAGTCGCGAGCACGAGGCTGCGGACCTCCGCGACCCCTCCCGCCCGCAGGGCGCTCCGAGCCGCTTCCAGGGTCGCACCGGTGGTGCGAACGTCATCGATGAGAAGCACCCGCGCGGCGCCCCGAACCCGATAAGGGGCGAAGGCGCCCGCCACATTCCGTTGGCGCTCCTTGTGCGGAAGATCGATCTGGCTCGGCGTATGTCGCGTCCGTCGCAGACCACGAATCAGAACCGGCACGCCGAGTGATCGTGCAATCGGCTTCGCAAGCAGCGCAGCCTGATCGTACCCGCGCCAACGACGGCGCCGCCAATGAAGCGGCACCGGCACTACCGCATCGATTTCGCCGCCGTGCGCGATCGCTGCTCCCGCCATCAAAGAGCCCAGCGCCTCTGCGAGATCGCTTCGCCCCCGGTACTTGAACCGATGAATCGCGTCGGCAATTGGCCCCCCGTACTGGAAGACAGCGCCCGGAGTCGCAGCTGGTTCGAGAAGCGACTCGCAAGCCTCGCAGAAAACGGGAGCACAAGGCTCCTCACAAGCGACGCAGCGCGATGGAGCAAGGAGCTGAACAAAGCCCTCGATGAAATGATGCACACCCCAACATCGGCCATACGCTACACGAGTTGCGCCGCAGCCCTAGTGGTCATACGGCTCCCCCCGTAAGATCGAAAACGCCCGATAGATCTGCTCGGCCAGCACGAGTCTCGCCAAGCGGTGCGGAAAGGTCATCGCGGACATCGAGAGCCTCAAGTCGGCCTTCCTCGACAGCTCCTGCGGCAAGCCGTACGCGCCACCAATCAAGAACGCCACCGTTTGCACGGACTCGTTCTCGGCGCGGCCGATCCATTTCGCTAGCTCGTGGCTGCTCAACGCGCGACCGTCGACCTCGAGCGCGACCACCCGAGAGCGGTCGGGAATGCTCCGGGTGAGGCGGTCACTGACCTCAGTCTCGTTGCCGTCTTTGACCTCGACTTCTTCGAGCTTCGCATATCGCCCGATCCGGGCGTAGTAGTCGCCGAGCAGCGATCGCAGATCGCGATCCTTTGCTTTACCGACGGCGATGATTCGTACGCGCACGACGCGAAGGTCTATGGAAAGACGAAACCCTCGTCGGCCTGCTGGCCTTCGAACTCGACCCGCTTCGCGTCGAGCCATAGGCCCTCGATGTCATAGAAGCCGCGCGTGTCTTGATGAAAGATGTGCACGACCACATCGCCGAAGTCGAGCAGGACCCAATTGCCCTGCGGGAGCCCTTCGACTCCTGAGCAACGCGTCCCGTACTTGAGCTTGAGATCCTCTTCGATGCCACGCGCGATGGCCGCCACTTGGCGATCGCTCCTCCCGCTCATCACGACGACGTAGTCGGTGTAGTCCACCTTACCACGCACATCGATGATCTCGATTCTGCCAGCCTTCTTGTCGAGCCCTGCCTCGGCGACCAGTAGAGCCAGCTCTTCGCCAGCTTTGGGGTCGCCCTCAGGGAGACTCGGGTTCTTGTTCAGTTGTGCGCCTTGTGCTTGTTTGGGCAAACTCTGCGTTCTCCTTACTGCCGTACTTGTCCATCTCCCTGACCGACCCATTTCAGCGTACACAGCTCAGCCAGACCCATTGGACCGTAAGCATGAAGCTTCGTTGTCGAGATTCCGATCTCGGCCCCGAGGCCAAGTGCGAATCCATCGTTGAAACGAGTCGACGCATTCACGAGCACCAAGCTCGCGTCGACTTCGCGAAGCCACCGACTGGCATTGGCATCATCCTTCGTGACGATCGCCTCGGTGTGATTCGAGCCGTGTTTTGCGACGTGATCGAGCGCCCCGTCGATCCCGTCGACCACGCCGACGTTCAAGATCAAGTCGAGGTATTCAGTGTCCCAGTCCTCGTCCGAAGCGCGCTTGACGCCGTTGAGGTGCGAGGCAGCCCGATCGTCCGCGCGTATCTCTACGCCCGCTTTGCCCATCGCCGCTCCGAGCTTCGGCAAGAACGTCGACGCAATGCTCTGGTCGACCAGCAGGGTTTCCATCGAGTTGCACACGCCGGGTCGCTGCACCTTCGCGTTGAGCGCGATGTCCAATGCCATGCCGGGGTCGGCGGTGCGATCGACAAAGACGTGACACACACCTTTGTAGTGTTGAATGACAGGAACTCTTGCGTGCTCGGCAACGAACCGAATCAATCCTTCTCCGCCTCTCGGTATGACCATGTCGACGATACCATCAAGGCCGATCATTACCAAAGTCGCTTGCCGATCCGTGGTGGGCAAAAGTGTGACACTTTCGCGAGGCAACCCTTCCGCCGCGAGGGCGTCGGTAAAGATCTGGGCGATCGCCGTGTTGCTGTGAAACGCTTCCTTGCCGCCTCGAAGAAGGACGGCATTGCCACTCTTCAGGCAAAGCGATGCTGCATCGGCCGTGACATTGGGACGCGATTCGTAGATGATGCCGATGAGCCCGAGAGGTGCTCGCATCTTGGAAACCCGCAAGCCGTTGTCGAGAACCCGCTGGTCGACGACGCTGCCAACCGGGTCAGGGAGTGATGCAACCTGATCGACACCGTCGGCAACACCATCGAGGCGCTTCCGATCGAGCTGCAGGCGATCGAGCATGGCCTTCGACAGCCCCATCTCCGCGGCGGCCGCCATATCCTTGGCGTTGGCTTCGAGCACGCGGTCGCCCGGCGCTGCGCGCAGCCCTTCGGCAGCGCGCCGCAACACGGCGTTCTTCTTGTCGGTGCTGGCGACCGCAAGGACGCGCGCAGCCCCTTTGGCTCGCTCGGCCAAGCCCGTCACGAGCGTGGTCAGGTCGTCACTCATAGCCGATGAAGGTAGCACCTTTTGTGCGAAGCGGGAGGCGGCCCCTCAGACACCTTTTTTGGTCAGCACGATGTCGTCGCGGTGCACGATTTCGTCTCCCGCGTGGTTCCCCAGACGCTCCGCGATCTGCTGACTGTGCTTTCCGGCCAAGAGCCTCACGTCGCCCGCGTCGTAGCGCGCCAAGCCGCGCGCAAGCTCCACGCCAGCCTCGCTGACAATCGATACTGCATCACCCACCTTGAACGAACCGGTCACCGAGACGACACCCGCCGGGAGCAGGCTCGAGTTCCGCCGCTGCAGCGCCTTGCACGCGCCTTCGTCCACGACGATGCGCCCTTGCGGCTTGAGCGTGTATCCGATCCAATGCTTCCGGCTCGCCAGTGGTGAGCCATGAGGCAAGAGCAGTGTTCCGACGTCCTCGCCATCCAGCAGCTTTTCGAGAAAGGCCGAGGACGCGGCCGGACCGATCGCCACAGGCAGCCCATGGAGTGTCGCACGTCGCGCAGCCTCCACTTTGGACTGCATCCCGCCGAGACCGATGTCGCCGTCGGGTGGCCTGATGAAATGCTCGATGTCCTTGACCTCGCGCACGAGAGAAATGCGGGCGCCTTTGTCGTCGAGAATGCCCTCTACATCACTGAGCAACACCAAGAGGTCGGCCCCGATGAGCGTGCACACCATTGCCGCGAGCTGATCGTTGTCCCCGAAACGCAGCTCGTCGATCGACACCGTGTCGTTCTCGTTGATGATCGGCACGACGCCGAGCTTCAACAGCTCGTCGATCGCCCCACGCGCGTGCAGGTATCTGTCGCGATCGCTCACCACGTCGTGGGTCAACAGCACCTGAGCGACGTGGATGCCGCGGGCCTCGAACGCATCTTCATAGGCCCGCATCAGCAATGACTGTCCTGTCGCTGCCGCCGCCTGCAGCAGCGCCACCTTCTTCGGCCGCTTGGTGAGGCCGAGACGCTCGCGTCCCAGTGCAACCGCGCCCGATGACACGAGGACGACCTTACGCCCGGCCTTCACCTGCGTCGCGAGTTGCTCGGCGACATGGGCAAACCTTCCCCCTTCCGCGCAGAGCGCGCGGCTCCCGATCTTCGCTACGATCCGCTTGGTGTCGCGAAGGGCCAATCTGGTGTCGTCACGGCTCATGGTCTGCCTTTGAATCGCACCGAGCGGACGCTCCTGCAACCGTCAGCGCGAAAAAGCGGACAGTCCCCTCATCGCTGGTAGCATTGGGGGATGCTTGCGGCCGATGTAGCGCGCTGGTTCGTGTGGCTGGTGGCTTTTTCGTGGGGCGCGGCGTGGGGAAGCTTCTTCAACGTCGCGATCTACCGATGGCCACGCGGTATGTCCGTAGTCACCCCTCCTAGTCACTGCCCCGGGTGCGGCCAACCGATCCGTGCATGGACCAACGTGCCCATCCTAGGCTGGCTCTTCCTTCGCGGGAAGGCCGCCTGCTGCGGCACGCCGATCTCCCCGCGGTACCCGCTGGTCGAGCTCCTCGGGGCATTTCTCAGCGTGGCCATCGCCGAGCTGTGGATCGTCCGCGCCGAGCCCGGCACCCTACTCCTTCACGCCAGCATCGAAACGCTGCTCTACTTCATCTTCGCGGGTGGCCTGCTGATCGCGACCTTCGTCGATCTCGAGTGGATGGAGATCCCCGACGAGGTCAGCCTGCCGTGCGCCGCGCTCGGCTTGGTGAGCGCGCCGTTTCGCCTCGAGCCCGGCCTTTGGTCGGCGGCTGTTGGTGCGGGCGCCGGCTACCTCAGCGTTCAAGTGATTTTCGTCTGGGGTTACGAAAGGCTCGCCGGTCGTCGCGGCATGGGCGAAGGCGACTCGAAGCTGCTGATGATGATCGGCGCGTTCCTCGGTTGGCGGGGTGCGCTCTTCAGCGTTGTCGCAGGCTCAGTCCAAGGCCTCGTCTTCGCAGGTTTGGCGCTCGCCAGCGGACGAAAGCTCACGCCCGACATCGAAGAACGCATCATCGACGGCGAAGTGATCGAAGCCCCCGAGCAGCCCGACACCAGTCGCGTGGGGCAGCTCAAGCTTCCCTTCGGGCCGTTTCTCGCGCTCGGGGCGCTAGAGTACCTTCTCGCGGGAGACGCGATAGTCTCGTGGTACTTCGGCCTGCTACAGCGATGAACGATTAGCGTCGGTAGCCGCCGCCACCGCCACCACCGCCGCCGCCCTGGCGCTCACGCGCGAGGTCGACACGGATCGTGCGGCCGCCAAGCGTCGCGCCGTCCATCGACTCGCGGGCGGAGCTGGCCGCCTCTTCCGTCGTGAACGTCACGAACCCGAAACCCCTCGAACGGCCTGTCTCGCGATCGGTCACGACCTTGGCATCGGTCACCTCTCCGAACGGCGCGAACGCCTCCTGAAGGTCTTCAGTGGTCGTGCCCCAGGCGAGGCCTCCGCAGAACAGTCTCTTACTCATGGTCTACTCTTTCACTGTGCAGCCGACGCGGCGCCGTGCCGTGGCGGTGCTTCATTTCACTTGGCTGGCGTTCCAGCAACACGCGATTGTACCGTTTGGTACCGATCCCACAAGGCCGGTGTCGATTCCTCACCCAAACGGGCCTTATATGCGTCGTCCTTGTCCCGACCCTGGGCTTTGGCGATCTCATCGACCAGCTTGTCGCGGGAGCCGACCTTCGCCACGGCCTGCAGAACCTGCTCGAGATGGAGCAACTTCTTGTTGGAGACGTGCGCGAGGCCCTTGCCCTCGCTCACGCGGTCCAGCCAGACGTCCTTGCCGGCCGCCTTCTTCACGGCCGCCACCAGCTTCTCTTTGGCTTTCTTCGGGTCGTCGCCAAAGCGCTCTTTTACAATTGTCAGGGGGGACTTGCTCATCACGTGCACCATTGCCCCAAACACCCGATTTCGTTGGGCTGGGGAGGCCCTGAGTAGCACGGAGGAAACTGGGGCGCAATTTGCCAGGGTAGTGGTGGATTCGACTGAGGCCGCGCAGTAGAGTCACCGCCTCCATGGCGGCCGAGTTCGTTCACCTGCACGTCCACAGCGAGTTCTCGATGCTGGACGGGGCCATCCGGATTCCGGAGCTCGTGGAGCATGTCGGCAAAATGGGTATGCCGGCCGTCGCCCTCACCGACAACGGCAACATGTTCGGAGCCGTGCAGCTGGTCCGCGCGTGCAAGCGGACGAACGTGAAGCCGATCCTCGGGTGTGAGGTGAACTTCACAGGGAGCGATCGGCGCGACCCCCAGAACCGCGAGCTCAATCATCTGCTCCTGCTCGCTGCCTCCCAGGAGGGTTACCAGAACTTAGTGCGCCTCGTCAGCGCCGGCTGGGTCGATGGCATGGCCGTAGACGACCACCCGAGAATCGACTTCGAGGTGCTGCAACGGCACAGCAAGGGCATCGTCGGGCTCAGCGCGTGCATGGGCGGACACGTCGCGCAGGAGATTCTCAACAAGGGGCCGGAGGTCGGACGCGAGGCAATCGCCAAGCTCCGCGACTCATTCGAACCGGGCCACTTCTTCGTCGAGTTGCAAGACCACGGGTTCCCGGAGAACCGCCCGCTCAACCACGTGCTCGCGCGGCTTGCCAAAGAGCTCGATCTGCCGCTGGTCGGCACCAACGACTGCCACTACCTCGAGCGGCAAAACGCCCACGCGCAACTCGTGCTTCAGTGCATCGGTGCAGGGCGAAGCGTTCGCGAGATGGAAGCAGTGCACCACCACTCGTCCGAGCTCTACCTCAAGACGCCAGAGCAGATGGTCAACCTTCTAGCGCACATTCCGGACGCCGCGAAGAACACGCTGCTGATCGCGGAGATGTGCGCCGATCGAGCTACGCCGCTCGCGGACCCGAAGCTTCCGCGCTTCAACGTGCCCGGGGGCGCGAGTGAAGAGGACTACCTCCGCGCGCTTTCCGTCGCGGGGCTCGGCAGGCGAATCCAAGAGATGCGCGGCCGCGGCGAAACGCTCGACGAGAACGAGTATCACAGCCGGCTCGAGCTCGAGCTCGGCGTGATCCTGAAGATGGGGTTCGCCGGATACTTCTTGATCGTTCAGGACTTCATCAACTGGGCCAAAGACAATGGCGTACCGGTCGGCCCAGGCCGCGGCTCCGGCGCCGGCTCGCTCGTCGCGTGGTCGCTTCGCATCACCGACCTGAACCCGATCACGCACGGGCTCCTGTTCGAGCGCTTTCTGAACCCGGAGCGCGTGTCGATGCCCGACTTCGACATCGATTTCTGCATGGACCAGCGTGACCGCGTCATCCAGTACGTGCGAGACAAGTACGGTCAGGCAAGCGTCGGCCAAATTGCGACGTTTCATCAGCTGAAGAGCCGAAGCGTCGTGCGCGACGTCGGCCGCGTCATGGGAATGACGCCTGGGGAAGCGGGCCTGATCGCGACCATGATCCCCGAGCCGGTCGGCGGAAAGAGCGTACCGATCAGCGACGCGCTCGAGCAGGAACCACGACTGAAGACGGCGTATGAAACCGACGAGCAGGCGCATGACCTGCTCGACACGGCGCAAGCCCTCGAAAACCTCACGCGGCACGCTGGCATGCACGCCGCTGGCGTCGTCATCAGCGAGGGACCGATCTGGGACCACGTGCCGGTATTCTGCCCCGAGCAAGACGTCTACGTCACGCAGTACCACAAGGACGACGTCGAGGCAGCGGGCCTCGTGAAGTTCGATTTCCTCGGGCTTCGCACGCTCACCGTCATCGACATTGCGACGAAGCTGATCGACCGGCGACCCGACCGACAAGGGGAACCCTTCCGCATCGACCAGATCCCGATGGACGACGACGCGACCTACGCGCTTCTTCAGTCGGGAGAAACCACAAATGTCTTCCAACTCGAGTCGAGCGGCATGCAGAGCCTCTTCAAGCAGCTCCGGCCTGATCGATTCGACGACATCGTCGCCGCCGTTGCCCTCTATCGCCCGGGGCCGATGGGCGCTCAGATGGACAAGGACTTCGTCCATCGCAAGCACGGACGTCAGAAAGTCGAGTACCCGCACCCTTCGCTCGCGGGAATCCTCGAGGAGACGCGCGGGGTCATCGTCTATCAAGAGCAGGTCATGCAAATTGCGCAGGAGATGGCGGGCTACTCGCTCGGCGGAGCCGATCTCTTGCGTCGCGCGATGGGCAAGAAGAAGGCGTCGGAGATGGACAAGCAGAAGGCCATCTTCGTCGAGGGCGCGACCGGGCGCGGCCACTCGCGGGAGAAGGCCGAAGAGGTCTTCGACCTCATGGCGTACTTCGCGGGTTACGGCTTCAACAAGAGTCACTCAGCCGCGTACGCGCTCATCACCTACCAGACGGCCTACCTGAAGACGCACTACCCCGTCGAGTTCAGCTGCGCGACGCTCACCGCCGACAAAGAGAAGATCGACAAGGTCGTTCGTACGGTCGCCGAAGCCCGCTCGATGGGCATCACCGTGCTCCCGCCCGACGTCAACGAGTCGGAGATCGAGTTTACCGTCGTCTACACGCCGGACGACGCCCAGGACATCGCGCGCCTCCGGCACAAGCCGGTTTGCTACAACGGCGAGGTCCACGACCCGATGGGGCCGAAGATTCGATTTGGGCTCGGCGCCGTCAAAGGCGTCGGCACCGGCGCCGTCGAAGCGATCCTCGAAGCCCGCCAGGCGGCAGAAGACGGCTCCGACGAAACCCACGAGCGCCCGTTCGTCGATCTCTTCGATTTCTGTGCGCGGGTGGATTTGCGGCGTGTAAACAAGAGCGTGATCGAGGCGCTGGTCCAGTGCGGCGCGTTCGACACGGTGCACAACGCAATCAACGTACACCGCTCACAATCGTTCATCGCCATCGAGCAAGCCGTGGAGCGCGGCAAGCGCATTCAGGCGGAGCGATCGAGCGGCCAGGAGAGCCTCTTCGGTTTGATGGGTGGCGAGGAGGACGCGCAAGCGTACGAGCATCCCGGCGGCAGCTTCCCCGTGCTCGACCCATGGGATTCCCGCGAGCAGCTCTCACGCGAGAAAGGCACGCTCGGTTTCTACGTGTCGGGGCATCCCCTCGACCGCTACCGAAGCGAGCTCCTGCGCTTCTGCGACGCGACCACGGAGAGCGTGACGCGGCTCGCAAACAACCGCCAGGTCACCGTCGGCGGCACCGTCGAGGGCTATCGCGAGCGGCGCACGAAGATGGGTCACACGATGGCGTTCTTCCACATCGAGGACGCGCTCGGCCGGGTCGAGGTGATCGTGCGGCCGAAGCCACTCGACAAAGAAGGGCTACGAGAAGCGCTCAAGTCCGGGCAGCCCATTCTTCTCGGCGGCCGCGTCAAACATGAAGTCGACCGAAACGACGAAAGCGCGGCGCCCGAAGCAAAGATCCTCCTCGAGGAAGCGACGCTCCTGAGTGACGCCCTCCACGCGCGCACGACCGCGATCACCCTTCGCTTGCCGGTCGAGACCATCGACCGCGGCAAGCTCGACTCGCTCCGCTCGATGCTGGAGCAGTACCCCGGCCCCTGCCCTGTCTCGCTCGAGCTCAGCTCGCCCGGGGACTGGCGCGTCAATCTCGCCGAGACCGGGCTCTTCGTCGACCCGACCGACGCACTGCTAACCAGCCTCGAACGCCTGTTCGGAGCGAAGGTCTGCGAGCTCCACTGATGGTGCGGGAAAAGGGGTCAGACCCCTTTTGCCAGGGGTTGATTTCCGAACCGCGCTCGGAGCGAGAGCTGATGGAGCGCGCTTGGAGCCTCGGGGGGTTCACACTCGGAGAGCTCGGGGCAAGAGTCGGGATCGATGTGCCCGACCAGGGTGTGCGCGGGAAAGGCGTCGCCGGGCAGATCCTCGAAAAGGTGTTGGGCGCCACCGCCGCGTCCCGCGCCGAGCCGGACTTCGTGGGTCTCGGGGTCGAGCTGAAGACGATTCCCCTCGATGCAACCGGCAAGCCCAAGGAGTCCACGTTCGTCGCGTCGATTTCGCTCTCCGCCATGGCCGACACCGACTGGGAGCAGAGCGTCGTCTTCAAGAAGCTCTCGAAGGTGCTCTTTGTTCCGGTCGAGGCCGCGTCGGAGACTCCGCTTCGCGACCGACGGGTCGGCCGCGCCTATCTCTGGGTGCCGACAGACGATGAGCTTGCCTTGCTGCGAACGGATTGGGAGCGACTCGCCGAGATGATCGGGCGCGGCGATGTCGAGCGCATCACAGGTCACTTGGGCGAGGTGCTTCAGGTGCGCCCGAAGGCCGCGACGGGGAGCGCCCGCCGCCGGGCACCCGATGAAGAAGGCGCCGTGCAATGGACGATGCCGCGCGGTTTCTATTTGCGCCCATCGTTCACGGGCGACGCGCTCGCGCGCTTGCGTGCAGAAGAAGACCGCTAGCTGGGGCCGAACGGCGGCGGTGGGGGTGGCTTGCTGCTGCGGGCGCGCGCCACGTTCGGCGGCACCTCGTAGACCCGGCAAATGTCATCCCACATCGTCCGCCCGGGGGTGATGGCGTTCTTGCCGGTGTAAGGAGATGCCAGCGTCAGCGCGCGCGACACTACGGGACTCAGCGGCGAAGTCATGATGCGCCGAGCCCGGTGTTGCTCTCTAAGCTCACGGACGAATGAAGCATGCTCAATCCGCTGGAACCCCAGCAGCTGCTCCGCGTTCGCTGTGTCCATCCAGCACTCATAGAACCATCCGGCACTGTCGTTCGGGTCGGGCGCCGGCCGGAATGCGTTCTCCGGGGGGAGCGAGAGCCCGACGGCGCCGAACACGTCCTTGCGGAGCTGCCGCGCCGGCAGCTTCCACGAGTCGTCACCACCGATGAGAAGAACGTGGCCGTCCGGCTGTACGACGGCCGCCGCCGCGATCGCCCGCGCAGCGTCTCGCACGTCGACGCCGTGCTCGGGCTGGTCGAGCGACACCATGAACACAAAAGGCCGGTACGCGCGGTGCGCCGGCATCAAGTCGTGGGGATCGAGGATCGCCCCGAGCCGCAACGAGCATTGCCGAAGGCCCGACTGCTGCAACCAGCTCTCCGCAGTGAGCTTCTGGAGCCCGTAGTTATCGTCCGGATAGCACGGGTCGGTCGCATGTCGGGCCGGATCACCGGGCCCGCACGGACCGAAGGCAGCGCAACTCGAGATGAACACGAAGAACGCGTCGCGCGCATGAGAGCGAGTCGCATCGATGAGGTGCTGTGTGCCGCCGAGGTTGACCGACTCCGAGAGCTCGGGCTCCACATACGACACCGGAGCCACCACCGCCGCGCAGTGCACCACGACGTCGGGCCTCACCAGGGCCACTAACCGATCGACCGCGTCCGCGTCGGTGAGGTCACAGGGCTCGAACCGCAGATCGGGAGGTACGCCATTCGAAGTCAGATCGGTGGCGACGAGGTCGAAGCCGCGCCGCCCGAGCGCCCCGATCGCGTACTTGCCGACCTTGCCGGCGGCACCAGTGAGTAAGGCTTTAGCCATGGCCCGGGCCGACGCTAGCAGCTACCTCCGGGCATCGCAGCCGGAACCCCGCGCGTTTGCGCGAGCCCTCCGTTGGCGGAATACTTGGCGGCCTCGGGGGTTGAGGACCTGTGATGAGCGTGGGACCAGCAACAAAGCGGAGCAGCATTGCGCGTCGGCTAGGCCGACCGGTCGCGACCTTGTCCGTGTTAATCGTCCTCGTATCTGCGGGCCTTTCCAGCTTAGGAAGCGACTCATCGACGGGGGCCGAAGCGACTCTCGGACCCTCAGCAGCGCCGGGTCAGGTATTGCTGAAGTCTCCGCCCGAACGCAGCGGCGCGTGGGCCGACGGGGCCATCGACTCGTTCGAGGAGGATGACCTCAGCTGCGAGCAGTCGACCCCCACGCCTTCTGAAGCGAACGGATCCCGGGCGCCCCGCAACTTCCGCATTCCATTCTTCGCGCGCGGCGAGCTCGCTCAACCCTACCCGGCCCGCGGCCCCCCTTCCGCCTGACGAGGCCCGAAAGGGCTTCGTCTCCAACGTGTGTGATTGCCCCGGAGCACCGGGGCAGCTGTGTTCTGAACACGAAGGCGGATTGTCATGTCGAATCTAGAGTCGAAGGGCGCGCTCCGAAGCGCGTTCCCCATTGCAGATCTCAAAGCAGGATTTCTGGTCTTTCTCATCGCGCTTCCCCTCTCCCTAGGGATCGCGATGGCCAGTGGCTTCCCTCCCATTGCAGGTGTCCTCACCGCAATCATCGGAGGCATCGTCGTCACGTTTCTAGGTAGCGCGCGCCTGACGATCAAGGGTCCGGCGGCGGGGCTCATCGTCATCGCATTGGGCGCTGTTCAGGAGCTCGGCCAGGGAGATCCGATGGTAGGCTACCGACGCGCGCTGGCGGTCGGGGTCGTGGCAGCATGCGTACAGATCGGACTTGCCCTGCTCCGAGCCGCATCGATCGGCGTGGCAATGTCCCCCGCGGTCGTCCACGGCATGCTCGCGGCGATCGGCGTGATCATCATTTCGAAGCAAGCACACACGCTGATCGGAGTGGCGCCCGCAGCAAAAGAGCCCCTCGAGCTCTTGGCAGAGATTCCGCAGAGTATCGCGCACGCCAACCCGGAAATCCTGGCGCTCGGCGTGCTTTCGCTGATCATCCTATTCGGCTGGCCGATGATTCGTGCGGGATGGGCAAAGGCGCTCCCTGCTCCCGTCGTGGTTCTCGCGGTGGCCGTGCCTTTGAGCCTGTGGATGGACCTGGACCACTCACACGCCTACCGGTTTCTCTCGCATCAGTTCCACGTGGGACCGGAGTTCTTGGTCAATCTTCCTGCCTCGCTCCTCGACGCGATTGCGTTCCCTGATTTCTCGATGGTGTTCACTGGAACCTCGCTCAAGTATGTCGTGATGTTCGCGCTCGTCGGCACCGTCGAATCGACCTTGAGCGTGCTCGCCGTCGACCTGATCGATCCGAAGAAGCGCCCTTCGAATCTCAACAAGGACCTGTTCGCGCTTTCTCTCGGCAACCTCGCCTCTTCGCTCCTCGGAGGTCTCCCGATGATCTCGGAGATCGTGCGAAGCAAGGCCAACGTCGATGCCGGTGCGCAGTCTCGCTGGGCAAACTTCTTTCACGGCGCATTCCTGCTCCTTTTCGTTGCGCTGGCGCCGGGTCTGTTGAGCGAAATCCCGCTTGCCGCGCTGGCCGCAATGCTGGTTTACACCGGCGCCAAGCTCGCGTCGCCTCGTGAGCTCGTCCACATCAAGCAGATCGGTCCGGACCAGCTGCTGCTCTTCCTGACGACCCTCTTGGTCACGCTCGCAACGGACCTCCTGGTCGGCGTTGCTGCCGGACTCTTGCTCAAGCTGATCTTGCATCGGGTCCGTGGCGCTACGTTTCGCCAACTCTTCCGCACACAGGTGGAACGCACCGAGGAGGGCGCGGAGCTTCGTCTTGCCTTACACGGAGCGGCTGCCTTCACGAGCCTGCTTGCGGTGCGCAAGCACCTCGCAAGCCTCAACCCCGATGTTCAGCGTGTCGTCGTCGACGTGACCGATGTCGCGATCGTGGACCACACCTTTCTCAGTCGGGTCGAGGAGCTCTCGAAGGAGTGGCGGAGCGCAACGCTGGAGATCGTCGGCATCGAAGCGCTGATGCCACACACGGCCCACCCCCATTCGACGCGCCGAAGGAGGACTTGATGCCCTCCGTGGCGGACATCATCGATCATGCGGCCCACCTGCTGCCCCAGCAGTCCCCGCTCCACATGTTCGTGCATCACAACACACTGCACGCCTTCGAACATCTTCACTTCGAACGAGCGGTGCTCGAAGGAGCGGCGCGCTTTGGAACGGAGCCCTATCAAACGGAGCAAGCGTTCGCGCAGTGCCTCGAGACCGCGAGAATCCGGCCGTCCGACATCGATGCCGTGCTCGCACCGTTGGAGGACGACTCCGTCACACCCATCATCGCTGGAGGACCAACCCGGCGGCAGCTGCACGCGCTGAGACTTCGCAATCTCTTCGAAATCCCCCAAGGAGCTGCATTGCACTGGATGCTGGAAGAGACGGGGACCTTGTTTCGCTTCCATGCACGTGTTCCGGCAGCCGCGCGCGCGGCGATCCTGCAGTCGGCGGAGCGCATCTCCGTGGACGCGACCCCGATGACGACGAAGGCGCGCGAAGAGCAGGCCCTCGAACAGATGTGGAGCGCCCTCTTGGCGGTCGCACCCGTGACCGCGCGCCCATGTGTCGGCGTGCGGCGCCGCGACGAGATCCTCGCCGCCTACGGAGCGGACACGGATCGGCTGGTCCACCCGCTTCTGATACGGTTTTGCGCAGCGTTCGTCGACCAGGGCATCGCCTACTGGCAGATGGTCGAGCGCAAGCAGGGCCTCCTCTCGGCTTTCCGTGCCCTCTACGGCTTGGGGTCGGGGCCGATGGACCGCTGGATGCGAGGCCTCTCGAAAGAGCTGAGGCGTCAGCAGAGCGAACGTTGGGATGCGGAACGCACCGTGTCCTGGGCGCTCGAGGAACTGGGCGTCCCTGAGGCGGAATGGGAGAGTTATGTCGAGGAGACACTGCTCTCTCTTCGGGGTTGGGCGGGCATGGTTCGGCAGCTGGAGGAACGCCCAGACACCGCTCCGGTCGACCCGCCACCCGCCCGACTGTCGGACTATCTCGCACTTCAGTTGACGCTCGACCTCCAGGCCGCGAGGTTCGAGCTTCGGCAACACGCCGGCGAAGGTGCGAAGTTTGTAGACCTCCCGTCGTGTCGCGGCACCGCCGCCCAAGAGCTGGATCTCGAGCTCGTCTATGAGGCGTTCATCCTCGCGCAATTGGCTGGGGTCGGCCCCTCGGAGATGAGCTCCTCCCAAGAGGCCAAACGCTGGATCGAAGAAGTGCGTGCGTTCGACTCCAACGAGCGTCGAAGGCTGATGCACTTGGCTTACGAACGGAGACACCGGATCGGCGTTCTCGACGGCATCGTGGGCCACTGCCGAGTGAACCGTGGCCGCGCCAAGAGTCCGAAATTTCAGGCTGTGTTCTGCATCGATGATCGGGAGGAGTCACTTCGCCGACATCTCGAAGAGATTCGTCCGGACGCGGAGACATACGGATATGCGGGCTTCTTCGGCGTTGCGATGTCCTATCAAGGTCTAGAGGACATTCGACCGCGCCCTCTGTGCCCGGTAGCGGTCCGTCCAAGACACTACGTCACTGAACGGGCCCTCGATGAAAGCGACGCCGCCGCGTTCGCGGGGAAGCGGCGCCGCCAAGGCCGAATGACCCATTCGATCGGGCTCGGCAGCAAGATGCTCACCCGCGGGGGGCTGTTGTCCGCACTGTTTGGCTTTCTCGCGGTGATTCCTCTGCTCGGAAGGAGCCTCTTTCCCCGACGTACCGAGCGCCTCGCTCACTGGGCTCTGCACCGGGCTGCACCGGTGCCCCCAACTCGCCTCTGCGTCGAAGGGAACGGCGAGTTGCGCCCGGACGGCCTTGCCTCCGGGTACACGCTCGACGAGATGGCGGATATCGTAGCTGGCGTCCTCACGACAATGGGGATCGAAGGGAAGCTCTGTCCCTTGGTCCTCGTCGTCGGTCACGGGTCATCCAGCCTCAACAACCCACACGAGGCTGCCCACGACTGCGGAGCGACCGGCGGAGGCCGAGGCGGTCCGAACGCCCGTGCGTTCGCTCAGATGGCCAACGATCTGCGGGTTCGCGAGCGCCTCCGGAACCGGAGCTTGTTCATTCCCAGCTCGACCTGGTTTGTCGGGGCCTACCACAACACCTGCGACGATTCGATGGCGTACTACGACGAGGATTTGTTGCCGGTGCACCTGCTGCAAGCCCTCGAAGACGCAAAGGGCGCCTTCGCCGACGCGTGCCGCTTCGACGCTCACGAACGATGCCGGCGTTTCGAGTCGGCCGCTCTCGAGCTCGATCCTAAATCCGCGCTCATCCACGCCGAAGCCCATGCATACGATCTGGCTCAGCCAAGGCCCGAATACGGTCACGCGACGAATGCCGTTTGTATCGTCGGCCGCAGGGAGCGCACCCGCGGGCTCTTTCTCGATCGACGGGCGTTTCTCGTGTCCTACGATCCCAGCCAAGACCCTCGCGGCACGACCCTCGCGGCACTCTTGAGATCGGTTGGCCCCGTGGGCGCCGGAATTAATCTCGAGTACTACTTCAGCTTCGTCGACCCAACGGGTTACGGCAGCGGCACGAAGCTTCCTCACAACATCGTCGGGCTCATCGGCGTGATGGACGGACACGCTTCGGACCTGCGAACCGGCCTACCCTGGCAGATGGTCGAGATCCACGAACCCGTTCGCTTGCTGACCATCGTCGAGACGAAGACCGAGATGCTCGAAACTGTGATTGCCCAAGAGGCGGGGGTCGCGAATCTCGTGAACAAGGAGTGGATCCAACTGGTCGCCTGGGATCCCGATAGCGATGCTCTGGCTGTCTATGAAAAGGGGCGCTTTCGCCCCTACGTCCCAGAGAACCCCGCGATTGCCATCGTCGACCGCTCCATGGATTTCTATGCCGGGCGGCGGGGCCATCTCAGCCCAGCCCATGTGACAGCCGGCCTCTTTGCAGAGGGGAGCGCATGATGAAGCCCGTCGTCGACTTGATGGTGCTCGGCATCCTCGGCTTTCCAGCTTTGGCGGTCTTGGCGCTGGGTCTCAGGGCCTGGGCCTACCGCCCGTGGAGCGAGCGAGCGACCGTGGGGATCGTCGGCTTTGCGTTCACCGCCGCCGTGGCGGACTGCGCGCTCAGCTCGGTCTGGTTGCTCACCGCCGACGTCACCGAAGTTCGCGTTCCACTCGGAAGTTGGTTTTCCGTCGGGCACTACTCGTTCGACTGGAACCTGATCGCCGATCGCTTGTCGATCCCATTTGCTGCTTTCTCAGCGGTCTTGCTCGGGCTCGTCGCGTCGTTCTCGAGGCGCTACCTGCATCGAGAGCCTGGGTTCGCGCGCTTCTACTTGCTGCTGGCGATCTTCGGGACCGCCGTCGAGCTCGTCGTGCTGGCAGGCAGCTTGGATTTGGTGTTCTTGGGTTGGGAGCTGGTCGGATTAACCTCCGCTCTGCTGATCGCCTTCTTCCACGAACGCCGCGGTCCGGTCGAGCACGGCTTGCGCGCGTTCTTGACCTATCGGCTCTGCGATGTGGGTTTGCTCGCTGCTGGAGTCGCGCTCCACTTCATGGTGGGAACGTCTGAAGTGGGGCCGTCGACGGGCGGTCCCTGGGCGGGATTCGTCGTTCCGTCCACATGGGCGGGCGCAACGATCGTAGGGCTGCTCATTGTCTGGGCGTCGATGGGCAAAGCGGCCCAACTCCCGTTCTCGGGCTGGCTTCCACGTGCGATGGAAGGACCCACGCCATCGAGCGCCGTCTTCTACGGAGCACTCTCGATTCATTTGGGCCCCTACCTATTACTCCGCGCGGAGTCGATTCTGCAGGCTTCCGGGCTTGCGGCGGGCGCTGTGATTGCCGTGGGCGCACTCACCGCACTTCACGCGACTTTCGTTGGACGAACGCAAACCGATATCAAGAGTGCCCTGGCATATGCCTCGATGACCCAAGTTGGTTTGATCTACGTCGAGATCGGCCTTGGCTTCCGCTATTTGGCCGTGGCGCACATCGTGGGCCATGCCGCGATTCGCACACTGCAGATCTTGCGCTCCCCGAGCTTGCTCCACGACCACCATCACTTGGAACAAGCCATGGGAACGCAGCTTCCGCGTACCGGTGGTCACCTCGAGCGTCTCGTCCCAAACGCCTTACAGCCCTGGCTGTATCGCGTCGCCCTCGAGCGCGGGGGCTTTGATGCCCTCTTGAAGGATTGGATCGTCGGCCCTGCCCTCCGGTTCATCGGTCGCGTCGACCGTTGGGATCAGGCTTGGGTCGACTATCTCACCAAGCCAAGCGCCGTTCGAGAACGACGCAGCCGCCACGACGAGGTGCGCCCATGATGATCGCCTTCGCCGCGCTTCAGCTGCTCCTGCTGCTGCCGATGTCATGGGTGGTTGGTCGCTCGAATTCGTCGAGAACGGCCCGGCACCGGGCCAGCTACACCATCGCCATCGCTGGCATCGTTGCCCTTGCGCACCTTGCCTGGAGCGCCTTCTCGCTTCCCGGTCTCGACTGGACGGCACACTGGTTGTCGATGGAGACCCCGTATTCCTGGGCTCCCGCGTTCTCGCTCATCACATGCCTGATGGGTTTTACGGCGATCGCGCTCAGCCCCATCAGTGAGACGCGCCCGACGACATTTCGGAGGATCTTGCTCCTGATCTCGGTTGCGCTGGTCTTCTTGGCGATCCGGCACCCGATTGGGCTGGCCGTGCTCTGGAGCGCATCGGCACTCATCACCTGGCTCGAGCTGCGGGACCTCGAGCAGCCGCGGGGAATTGCGAAGCTCTTCGCGATCTACCATCTGCCAAGCGCCGTCGCGTTCGCTCTCGGCGCCATTCTGCTCACGCAGGGTCACAGCGCTGCCGGCCTCGTCCTTCTGCTCGTAGGCATCGGTATTCGTGAAGCGGTGCTTCCGCTCCACAGTTGGTTTCCCCCATTCGTGCAACACGCGCCGATGGGTCTCGTCGTGGCTTTTTTCGCCCCGCAGCTCGGCGTTTATGCGCACCTGGAGCTGCTTCGAGGCGAGCTGCCACACCAGCTCGCCCACAGCGTGGCCTCCGTGGGCGCGATCACTGCGGTCGTCGCCGCGGCACTCGGCCTTGCGCAGACCAACGGGCGACGCGCGCTTGCATTTCTAATCATGAGTCAGACCGGCCTCGTGGCCTTTGGCCTCGACGCCAGCTCACCGGTCGCGCAGATCGGCGCGCTCCTCACCTGGCAAGTGATCGGCGTGGCCACGGCGGGATTCGCGATGACCTTGGCATCCCTGGAGGCGCGCCGCGGCAACCTTTCGCTGACGGCTCCCGTTGGAAGCTTCACGCGGACACCACGCATGGCGGTTGCCTTTTTGTTCATGGGATTCGCCAGTGTCGGACTTCCACTCACCCTCGGCTTCGTCGCAGAGGATCTATTGGTCCAAGGCTCGGTCGATGAGTTCCCCGTGCTCGCGTTCGCCCTCATCCTCGCAACCGCGCTGAACGGCGTCGCCGTGATGCGCGCGTTCTTCATGCTCTTCAGCGGCTCGGCGGAACACATCGGAGAATGTGACCTGACGAGAAGGGAGGCCGGCGCGCTGACGCTGGTGATGGCCATGCTCCTTCTCACTGGCTTGTTTCCCGGAGGTACCGTTCGTCGGCTCGAGCACGTCACCGGAGACCAGGGACACATTGCGACGGAACCGGATCTCGGCGCAGTTGGCGATGGACACCGGCGAGCCGCGAAAATGGAGACTGGTCTCGAAATCGACCGATTTTGACGAGACCACGGTGCACCGAAGCCCGCGCTTGACCGCTGAAACCGCGTGTTAAACAGCCCCGGGCCTTTCGTCGGGCTGTTAGCTCAGTTGGTAGAGCAGCGGACTTTTAAGCCGCAGCAAGACGCTCCCACGCAAGGTTTTCTCAATCGTTTCGCGGCAGAGCGCAGTCAGCGGCGGCCACAGAACGGCATCGAATGACGCTTTCGGCACACGGTGTGCGACCCGAGTGCCAGCCGTAACTTTTGCCGATGCGCATCCCTGTAAGCAACGCACTGCGCGGGGCGTGTTCTGAATGCGGAGCTTGGCCTCACGAACCAAGCACATCGCCGCCCACGTGGCGTCATTTCGTCGCCAGTCACGCCGTACACCGCGACGCTCGTGCGATTCGACTTCCACGACAACGAGGCCAGGAACGAGGCCATTGCAACTAAGAAAGGGAGTCGTGAGATACAGGGAGACGGAGTGGCGATGTAGATAGGCGAAACAGCCGCGCGACATAACACCTAGTACCGCGCAATTCGGCTCTCAGCATGAGCCCGATGGGCTAAGAGGTCCCATGTTGGCAGTCCGGCGGCACTACCATCCGGACACGAAGCTCCTGAAGTGAGCGCCGCGACCGGTTACTTGAACACCGGTTCGTAGTCGGTTCCGTAGGTCTCGTTGATTTCCTCGTAGATCGGTTTGACGACTTCGGGGAGTGGAACGACACCGGACTTGGTGAAGTCCGAGAATGGGATGGCCTTCGAGGTGTCGGGTGCGTTCTTCTTCCTCATCGCGGGGCTCGGCCAGATCTCGTCGTCGACGGCGGACATCCGCACGCTGACGTCGTCCTTGGTGACGTTGAAGACCATATAGTCGAGGGCTAGCGCCAGGGGGCCGTCATAGGTCTTGCGAACACGGCGCATGACCTCGGGCTGCGTGTCGAAGTCGTTGAAGAAGTGGTAGCCAACGGCGAGTCGCGGCTCGGTCATCGACATGACCTTGCCGAACTGCTCGGGCGAGGTGTGGCCCTGCGTGCCCACGTTGAGCGCTTCGAGAGGTGCGAAGCCCTGCTTGGTCACCAGCAAGGTCGACGGCAGGAAGCACTCGTGGATCGCGATGTCGGCGCCCTTGGTGTGTTCGATCCACCATTTGTTGGGAATCGTATCACTGGAATACGCGAACTTGAGCCCATTCCATTCGAGGATGAAGCTCACGGCGCCATCGAGACCGTGAACGGCCGGGATGCTTCGAATCGTGACGCCGTTCTCCTCGAAGATCACCTCGTTGACGCCATCGAACGGAAACTCCGTCACGTCGAGCTGCGCACCGCGGAAGTCGATGACGCCACCACGAGTGCCAATGTCCCAGACGTACATCTGCTCCATCAGCTTCATGGCATGCGCCGTGCCGTATTCGGGCGTCGCCCCACTCGGGCCCCAGATCCGCAGAGGCGTAAGACGGTTCATCGTGGTGCCGCCGAGCCAGAAGGTCGGCAGGTCTCCCATGTGGTCGACATGGAGGTGTCCGAAGAACACCTTGTCGAGCAGGTCGTAGGGGATCTTCTGTGCGGCGAGTCGTTCGTGGCAGCCGGCGCCGATGTCGAACAAGAACTTGTCACCGTTGCCAAGCTCGACCAGCCAACAGGCTGCGGCTTGCTTGGGTCGCGGGCTCGGCATGCCTGTGCCAAGCGCGACGACGCGCATCTCGTCTTTGGCAACGGGCTCGGTCCCGGGGTAGTAGACGTCGAGCTCGGGCGCCTTCGCGGAGGCCGTCTCGGTTAGCGCATCCTCTCGCCCGGCCTGTTCGTCAGAGCGGCCCCACGCATAACCACCAGCGACGGCGATGGTGAGGATGACTAGAACAACGATGCTTCGACCTGACGACACGGACGGGACCTCCTAGCGAAGCGGGGTTCTAGCACGGGACAGTGACGCTGACACTGGCGCTGACGAGGGCACCAAGCGCCGCCTGATGCAGTCCCTCGAGCTCCTTCGCGCTGACCCCGAACGTGGCCCTCCAAGAGCAGGAGCTTTTGCACCGTCTCAACACCCGCTTTGTGATTGCGTGAGGTGCGGATCTGCTCGGCGACGCCATGGCGCTCAGTGAGTCCGAGCGCGAGGAGCTGGCTCAGCAGACCCCGTGTACGCTGTTCCAGCGGCACCAGGGGACGACACGGCCCCGGTCCTGGAGCATTGGGGCGATCGAGCGCCCCTCCGTCGCCCTGTGCGGAAACTGGAGTCTGCCGTGACCTCGACGACGCCAAATCCCCCGATAATGGGGGCATTCTCGCATGCGGGTACGAATAGCTGCGGCTTCCGGAGTGGACATTTTGGCGACTTGGCGTATATGGCCGGCCGCACCGACGCGCACCGTGCGAGTTGGTACATCACCCGCAAATCGACGACGCACACGAGGTAATGAACGAGCGATTCCCTCCATTCGGCACACGCAGTGGCACACCAGCCACGGAGAGCGATGGGGAATCAATGAAAATACGAATGGGATTTCGGGTACTTGGGCTGTTAGCTCAGTTGGTAGAGCAGCGGACTTTTAATCCGACG
>Ga0209536_100000474_pt1 | contig 65202 bp, 73 predicted proteins | sample DeeMarSeWOR28_12_FD_187461 | JGI IMG/M metagenome (GOLD analysis project Ga0209536, IMG submission 187461) | Marine sediment microbial communities from White Oak River estuary, North Carolina - WOR-2-8_12 (SPAdes) (version 2) | ecosystem: Environmental > Aquatic > Marine > Intertidal zone >...
GTGATATCAGCACGGAACGCAAGTGCTCGACGAACTCAATCTTGTCTTCCTGGTTCAGATCGCGAGCGATTTCGATCCGCCTGCCATGGGAGCTGAGGAAGGCACGCTGCGGCCGGCCGCGCCGGTCGTTGTCTTCCAGCGTCACGCGCAACCAGCTTCGCTCAAATTCATAATCGGTTTGCACCGAACCCTGGCGCCGCAGAATCCGTACTCTATTGTCTTCGATCAGCACATATTCACAATCATCGTAGTGGCGATAGAACCAGTAGAAAATGCCGCCGAATAAAAGTGCCTCCATGCCCGCAAACGGCAACACCATCCACGCCCCCATGAATGCGAATACGATGGCGATAGTCATCACTACGGCGGTTACCAGCACAAACGCAACCACCATCCCCTCCCGGCTTAGCGACCGGTTCGGTCGAATCATGATCCGGTGTATTTTTTCCTTTTCGCTCAATAGTGATTCCGCCTTACAGTCGCGCTGACAGTAGCGCGCGAATTTCCTCGTCTTTCAACACAATGGGATTCGTCTGCATACTGGAACCCCGGGAGTTGGCAACCACGTGGTCCAGGTCCGCCTCATCGACACCGTATTGCGAAAGGCGTTGCAGGTCCAGGCGATCAGTCCAGTCTCGCAGCAAATGCACCAACGCCTGGCGCGATGCATCGGCTGAAGCGTGGCGCTTCTGACAAAGGATTTCTCCCAACCTCGCATATCTCATCAACGCCGGGTTTTCCGGCTCGCGTTGTTGCATGGCTGCGATATTTGTCGCCGTTGCTTCGGCCACCAGTGTGCCACAAACCACACCGTGCGGAATCGGGAAGAAGGCTCCCAACGGAGATGCCAGGCCGTGCACTGAACCCAGACCCACCTGTGCCAGGGTAATACCTGAAATCAGGGCTGCATGCGCCATACCTTCGCGAGCGGCCGCCTGATCACCCTCCCCGGTATACCAGTTGAGCAGGCCATCCCGTGCAGCCCTGAGCGCACCCACGGCCATGGAATCGGTGAAGACATTCGCCTTTATCGAGACATAGGATTCGATTAGCTGAGTCAGCGCATCCATGCCGTTGGCTGCAATAATGTCTGGTGGGCAGGTGGCCAGCAGATCCGGGTCGACGACGGCAAATTGCGCCACCAGCATCTCGTGGCGAAATGATTTCTTGAAGCCATCTCTACCGTGAACACTCAGCACGGCGTTCTTGGTCGCCTCGCTTCCGGTGCCTGCCGTTGTCGGCACTGCAATAAAGGGCAAGGCTGGGCCTTCGTACTCCAGTTCCGGGCCGACACCTTCTAGGTAGTCCATCACCGACCGTTTTACCCGAAGCAGCCCGGCAATGGCCTTGGCCGCATCCAGCGCGCTGCCGCCGCCAATACCGAGCACTACATCAAGATCGTGATCACTGTATTCACGGACTGTCTCGTCGACAAGTTGCGGTGACGGTTCGCCGGTTACATTGCACTGCTCCCAATGGATGCCACGATCATGCAACTCCGTGTGCAACCACTCCCACTGTTCGGTCTGGCGAAATGACTGGCCCCCGGTGACCAGCAGAACACGCCTTCCGTAGCTGGCAGCCAGATCCGGTATCTTTTTGAAAGTGCCGCTACCGAATTCGATTCGGGGCAATCGGGCAATAGAATATGCTTGCATCGTGCTATGGAGTATAATGCCCTTCAGTCGCGACGAACAAATTGAAGCAGAAATTTTGCCCTCGACAGATTATTTGGCTGACCCGCCCTTACCCACGACTTCTACCGTCACCAAAAACTCACGATCAAAAACTTATTCAAGCGCAGCTAATCTCGCGCTACCGATGATGTCAGCCAACCCATTCTTGCATAACCATTTATTCGTAATCGTGATACTCGTATTGGCGTTTGTTGCTAATTCAGACATCGCTACCGCGGAATCGATTACGGTACCCGTTAGCAATGGCGAAGAAGTCCCCATCGAGCGCTTTGCCGCCAGTGGTGATAGCGTCATTATCTGGACCCCCTCTGATTTCGGGATTCAGCCACCACAGGGGCCGGTGGCGCTGTCGCTGGCAAAACAGGGGATTGAGGTCTGGATTGCCGACCTCCATACCGCCTACTTTGTTCCGACTGGGCGTTTCAGTAGCAATAGTTTCCCGGTTGCCGACGTCGGTTTACTGGTAGATGCCGCGGTGGCACGTGGCAAACGCAACATCATCCTCGCCAGTTCCGGGCGCGCAACCCGGTTGCTTCTGCGCGGTGCACGCGATTGGCAGTCGAGTCATCCGGACCAATCTTCCATTCGCGGTTTTATCCTTTTCCACCCCAGCCTCTACTTGGACCAACCGCGCCTGGGCGAAGATGCCGAGTATCTACCGATCGCACGTTCGACCAATTTGCCGATCTACATTTTTCAGCCTTTACGGTCCGCCACCTACCTGCGCCTGCCAGGATTGCGCACGGCACTGGGAGAAGGCGGTGCAACGGTCTTTGTCCACCCGTTACCCGATGTAGCAGTAGGGTTTCACCTCCGACCCGATGAAGACATCAGTGCGCAAGACAGGGCCGCCCGGCAACAGTTGCCGGACAACATGGTCAAGGCGGTGAAGCTGCTCACCCTGCAGCCGCCAGTCGTCCGCGCCGCGAAAGAGTCGGCGCAAGTGGTCGCAAAAAAACGCGTCGACATGACTTCGGGGCTAAAAATATTCGAAAAGCCATTCGATGCGCCGGCCTTCTCTCTTGAAAATATGTCGGGCCAGCGTGTCTCGCTGGACCAGTACCGCGGTAAAGTGGTGTTGCTCAATTTCTGGGCCAGTTGGTGCCCGCCGTGCCTGGAAGAAATGCCATCGATGCAGCGCTTGTATCAGCGACTTACGGACAAGCCGTTTGAGATCCTGGCAATTGATGTCGGAGAAAACAGGGAAGACGTCCTGAAATTTACCAACATGATGAAAACCACCTTCCCGGTGTTGCTGGATCGCGATGGATCTGTGTTTAACGAATGGAAAGTCTATGTCTACCCGACAAATTTCCTGATCGATAAAAAGGGGCGAATTCGTTATGGTAGTCCGGGGGCAATAAACTGGGATGAAAAATCGCCCGTCGAAAAAATCGAACAATTATTGAATGAAAAGTGACATGGCTGACAAAGAAAAAAAGATCGACAGAATTTTTGAAGTAAACCTGGGCGATTTTGACGCGCGCGTGATTGAGGCTTCGTCGCACCATCCGGTGCTGGTAGATTTCTGGGCAGACTGGTGCCCGCCCTGTATCGCCATTGCGCCGATCATGGAGAAGGCGGTAAACGGATGGGCGTCTGCCATTGAGCTGGCAAAACTTGAGGTAGACGAAGGCGACAATATGAAAATTGCCGGTCGCTACCAGGTGCGGGGCTTTCCAACAATTATTATTTTTATCAATGGCGAGGAGCGTGGCCGTTTCAGCGGTGCCAAATCATTGGCTTTTGTCGAGCAGTTTATTGCTGACGCGGTTGCGAGCGCAGGCTGACTAGCTGCTCACCGTTGTCGAATTCCGTATCAGGGTCTTGACCCGGGACATCAGGACCTGCCAATCAATGGGTTTAGGGACAAACTCCTGGCCACCCATGGCTCGTACGATTTGTTCATTACCGACACTGCTGATCACAATTACCGGGATGCGAGCCAGTTTAGGATTTTCTTTCAGCTTGCCAAGCGCCATCCAGCCGTTCTTGTTTGGCATCATGATATCCATTGTTATCAACTCTGGTAGCAGCTTGGCCGCCATGTCCAGGGCTTCATCACCATCGCTGGCGCAACTGACCCGAAATCCTTCTTTCTGAAATTGGCGTGTCATCAGGTCCTGCACCATCGGGTCGTCATCCACCACCAGGATGTTGCTGATCCGGCTGCGGCGATCACCCTGAGCGGGCGTGCCGCGCTCGCGCGCCACTTTCGGATCCGGCGCGGGTAACTGAACGCCACCGCTCGGCCCTGCGCTGCTCTCGGCAACGGCTGGCAACCGCACGACAAACTCCGCACCTTCATCCGGCTGACTGATCACAGAGAGTTCACCCCCCAGCATTTCACAGAACTTGCGACTGATATAGAGCCCGAGACCGGTTCCACCGTATTTGCGGGTAGTTGAGGCGTCTGCCTGTACAAACGGCCGGAAAAGTTTTTTCTGCTGCGCTACCGTCATACCAATTCCGGTATCGCTGATACTGAATCTCACCCACGGCTTGCCAGCCTCCTCTTCCAGGCTCACGCGAACGGTAATGACGCCGTTTTCGGTGAACTTGGCTGCATTACTAATGAGGTTCAATAACGTCTGCCGGATCCGAACGATATCAGAGTGCATTTCGCCGACATCACCTTCATAGATAACAACCAGCTTGTTCTGCTTCTGATCAGTCAAGTGCTTGATCGTAGCCGCGATATCGTCAACCATTGGTCGTATCGCAAAATTCTCGTAGTAGAATTCGATACGACCCGCCTCGATCTTGGACACATCCAGCACCTCGTTAATCAGGTGCAGTAAATGTCGCGCAGATGACTGAATTCGCTGAAGATCCAGCACCGCCTGTTGATCTCCAACCACGACAGCATCTTCGCTCAGCATCTCGCTATAACCGATAATGGCGTTTAGCGGCGTGCGCAATTCGTGGCTGACGTTGGCAAGAAACCGGCTCTTGGCCTCGTTAGCACTTTCCGCCTGTAGCTTGTCAATCAATGCACTATGAGCCTTCTCTTCAGCTTGCTTGCGCTTGGTGATTTCCACACCGTAGCCATGGAGAATCTTCTGGTTGACGACAGGTGCAAACGTCCACAGGAAATATCTGCCGCCGTGAGCAATATCCAGCTCGCTAAGGATCTCCTGCTGGTTAATACACTTGTTAACCAGATTGAGCGGGGTTTCTGGCAAGATTTCGTGAAATCTATCCGGATCGACCTTTAGCTCATCGAGTAACTTTACCCCTCGTGGATTGATATAGAGCAACTCACCCTGCTCATTAATCGACAGCGCGACGTTGGGAGAATTCTCGGCGAAGGCAGCAACACGCTCCAGCATGGAGATAGAAAGCTCGATTTCGTTGGCCTGTTCCTGCAATCGTTCCGACGCCAGATTCAGTGCGTTGCCGAGGCGGGCCAGCTCAATCGAGCCGGAATCGACTACTACCTTGTCGCCTGCATTTTCGTCCAGCTGATCAGCGAAATCGGTATAGCGCTCAATTGATGCAATCGGGCGTCTCAGAAACAGTAAGAGCAGTACGATAGCGAAAGTGAGAATCAGCACACCCAGCCCGATACTCTGCTGCCAGATACGCATTTGCGCCGTTGCAATTGCATCCAGGCTATAGACGATACGTACCCAGCCAATCAATTCACCCAGAATCAGCGGCTTCCAGACCACCATCTGGTTGCTCCCGGTCTCAATGAACGATTGCGGATGCTCTGGTAACTGGAATATCTCCCGACCATACATCGCCACCGGATCCGCATCGCCTGAACGAACTACGTCACCCAGTCGCTTTCCGCGGTCGTCAATCAACTGGAGCTCAAGAATACCGGGATACAATGCTGCGCGTTCGAGCATGTGCTCAGCCGCGGTGTAGTCCCGACTCAGCATCAGGTCTGCTCCGGTAGCGGCCAGGTTTGTGGCCAACACCTGCGCCTGTTGTCGCATGCTTGATGAAATATGGCGCGTTTCGTAGTTGGCGGCATAAAACGCGAACGAAAGAATGCTGCCACCCAGTAGCAGGGCGAAAAGAAATATCAACTGCAGGCTTAAATGTCGTTGGCGTTTACGCAATCCGGGTCGGGCTCTCGTTTGTTCCAGTGGTAAATATCAACATCCCCGATACTTAATATAGCTGCTCCGGAGCCATTATTTTGAAAGAATTTCCCGATAATTCCGTAATTCCGGCTAGCCTCGAATATCGTTGGGTCTACCGGACAACCTGTCAGGCGATGGCAGTATTTACACTGACCGCAAGGCGATCAACTTTCGGCGCCACTCTAAAGCGACGAAATGTCAGAACTAGGTTGCGACCCTGGTGGTGCCACGCTTGATCGCATGCCGGGCAACCTTTCTGCCAAGCTCGTTCCAGTCTACCGGCTTGGAAACATAGTCATCTGCGCCCATGGCGTGAACAAACTGCTGATTGCCGACTCCGGAAACGATAATTACCGGAATCCCGGCCAATTGCGGGTCATCCTTCAATGTGCTCAGCACGATCCAGCCATTTTTCCCCGGCATCATGATATCCAGCGTAATCAGGTCCGGCTTTAACCTTACCGCCATTTCCAGTCCGACATCACCCCCGTCGGCGCAGTGGACATCGTAGCCGTCGCGAATAAAGTAACGACTCATCAGATCATGAACGATCGGATCGTCATCGATCACCAGAATCGTCGCACTCTTGTGCTTGTAGTCAGGATGCTTGCTGATCGCAAACAGTTGCGGTGGGCGATTGGGTATCGATTCAGCCAAGCGGGAATTGTCCTGGGTTACCGACTTTGGTTGCTGCCGATTACTGGCTACAGTCGCATGCGCCTGCAACATGGCCTTGCCTCTCACCGGCTTTACCGTCCAAACAAACGTGTAGTCGTTGTATGAGACCTCGATATTGCTCAGGGCCTCCTGATTGGTAATGCAGGTTTCTACCAGCTGCAATGTGGGTTTCGGCAACAACAGCGAAAGATCAGTCTGGCGCAACCCAAGGGAGCTGATTACCTGGTGCGCCCGGGCATTGAGATAGCGCAACTCACCAAAGTGGTCGATGGTAATTATCAGGCTGGGTGATTCGTCAGCGAGGCCGGCTATCTGTTCGAGCTCCTGACAGGACCGCTCAAGTTCCTGGCGCCTTGCGTAAAAACGCTGCGACGCCTTGTTGAGCTCTTCACCGAGACGCTGAACATCCGGATGGCTGGTGTGCACGGAGATTTCATCGGCCGTGTCGCCATCAAGGCGAGAGGCAAATTCACCGAACTGTTTTATCGCCAACTCGGGGCGACGTAAGGCAAGCCCGGCAATCGCCAGTACCGGGACGACTACGAAGGGAACGGCCAGCAAAACAAAATTGCTGGTGTGATCGCCGAGGCCCGGGAAAAAGCGATTCGCCAGCACTGCGGCCGAAAATGCGAGCGCCAACACAAAAGCGCCACAAGCCAGGTAGGCCCGGCTTGTGGGGCTCTGTACCAGGACCTTGTACAGGCTGCTCAGATTTTCAGACTTCATTTCTCACCTCGAACCCGCGCACCCCACCTGCCATATTCAGGCGATTCCCGGCGAATTCTCCGACTCGATTCATTCTGGTTATAAATAGAGCAAGAACTGTGCCGCAGTTGCTCGGCGGGAACGTGGTCAGAAATCGAACAGCCTAAATAACGTTTTGTTTTAATTGGTATTTCTGGAAATCACACGGGGTGGGACGGCATCTGGGAATAGCCATGTGCGGGATGACGCTATACGCGCAGTACATATGCCCTATAGCGACGCCCCGGGAATCCGGGTTTACAGGAAATTACAGGTGGGCACTACGCCGCGAGCACCGGTAGATGATCTACCGGGTTAATCCTGTGTTCGTCCGGGCCAAGTACCCGCACGATCTCATACATTCGTCCATCCGGCGCCCGATCCGTGGTCAGATCGACAGTGCGCGCCGCGCTATAAAGCGTGTTGTCGGCCTTGGCCGCCACCACGACGCGTGGCCGCAAATGACGACTGCGATTGCGCGTGATCACGACACCGGCTTCGCCCGTATTGAGCTGTACTACGCTGCCAATCGGGTACACACCCATGCTGCGGATAAACTGCTCGACCAGGCCGGGATGAAACAACTTGCCGCGCTGATCATACATTTTCATTAATGTTGAATGGTGCGCCGCGCCTTTGCGCCACGGACGATCACTGGTGACGGCATCGAAATGATCGGTAATACCGCCGATGTGGCCGAATTGGCTGATCTCGTTGCCCTTGGCACCACTCATATAGCCACTACCGTCGTAGCGTTCGTGATGCCACCCGACCACATCCAGCGCAACCGTTGGCAAGCCGGGTGCCTGGGCACGCAGAATCTGCAGGCCATACGGTACGTGCAGCTTCATCAACTCGATCTCTGGCTTTGTCAGCTTATCGGGTTTTTTCAGAATCTCGTCAGGAATACGCACCTTGCCAATATCGTGCAGCAGCGCGCCAATGCCGAGCGCCTTGATCGCACCCAGCTCCATGCCCAGCTGACGACCAAAGGTTAACGCCAGGATGCAGACCCGCAGACTGTGCTGTGCCGTGTAGTTGTCCTTGTCCTTGATCTGCGAAAACAACATCAAGGCGTCCGGATTGCGAATAACGCTATTGGCCAGCCGGCCAACAGAAATGGTAATTCCGGCGGTATCAATGTTGCGCTTTTGCTGTGCGTCCTCGAACACCGTTTGCATTAGGATAATCGAATCTTTGTACGCATCGGCGACCAGTCGAATCTCTTCCTCTACATCGGAGATGTCTTCATAGGTCTGGGTCTGCTCGACAGGTCGCGCTTGCGCACGCAGCATTTCGAATTCAATACGTTTGCGCTCGAGGTCGTCTTCGGAAGTTTTGCGGTGCTGCGTCAGTTCCGGGACCGGCGCGTCGCTCTCGTTGACTTCGCTGCTGAGGTCGGTGTCGATGTCGACATGACGACAATATTGCCGGAGGGTTGCCAGCTGCTCATCGGTTTCAACCAGAAAGCCCTGGAACATGAACGGAGTCTCCAGCCACGGCCGATCCAGACTGGACACATACATGCCAAGCTTCAAATCCCTTATATCCAGTCGTTTTTTCACACAGCTCCCTTCAAAAACAGCCAGCCAACCATCTATGTTATGCAAAAAATGCACCGAAATCAGCGGGTTAGCTCGAAAACCTCGAGTGATATTATTTTACTTAAAAATCAGATAGTTATTAGTATTTTTCACCGGCCATCCTGGCTCAACTGAAATTTGTGCACGGAAGAAACATAGCCCAAGTGACGAGCTTGGGCAATGTATTCGGTTAATTTGGCAAAAAAAGGCATTGCCCGGGTAAATCCGGACTACGGCTGGAGATCGAGCGTCACCCCTGTTCCACCCAGGCCGCAGTAGCCTCGGGGATTTTTTGCGAGGTATTGTTGGTGATAATCCTCGGCGAAATAGAATTCCGGGGCATCCAGAATCTCGGTAGTAATGCCGGCGTAACCAGCAGCACTCATCACCGCCTGGTAGCGCGCCCTGGAATCCAGCGCCGTCTCCCGGTGGTAATCCTGGTAGACATAGATCCCGGAGCGATATTGCGTGCCAACATCATTACCCTGACGCATGCCTTGCGTGGGATCGTGCGACTCCCAGAAGGTTTTCAGGATTCGGTCAAACGAAATGATCGACGAATCGAATACCACCAGGACAACCTCGTTATGCCCGGTTCTGCCCGTGCACACTTCCTCGTAAGTGGGATTGGGCGTGTAGCCTGCGGCATACCCGACGGCGGTAACATAGACACCGTCCAGCTGCCAGAAACAGCGCTCGGCGCCCCAGAAGCAACCCAGCCCGACAACCACCTTTTCCATACCGTCGGGATAAGGCGGTAGCATCGATTGGCCATTAACAAAATGTTTTTCCGAAACGGACATCGGTGTATCGCGCCCGGGAAGTGCCTGGTCGGGACTGATCATCGTCGGCTTGGCAGGACTAATAAACATATCGGCTCAATGCATCAATTTAGCAGCCAGGTTTCGGTCGTAAACCGGTTCGGCGACCAGCTTGCGAGACCGTTAAGTAACGCCTAGCGCGGATAGATGTACTCGTACATCAGCCGGGTCGTCATAATACCAATACGGTATTTGAGTTCCTGGTTGATAAATTTTCGATTCTTGGTGAAGGCGCGACCCGCGTCTGAATTAAAGAATTTACGCACCTCTATTTCCTGCTCGGCGGTTAATTTCAGTTTCGCGTTTTTGTCTCCGCCTGCCTTCTTTTTAGCGCTTTTCATCGCGATTCGGCCGGACTCGCTACGGAAGAATTCGGTAATGTCTCTAGCGTCTTTTTTGCTGTAATAAAAAGCGTAGAGCGGAATCAATGTCGCATCGAGCTTCTCTTCGTCGAGCGTGCTCACCAGCTTACGCATGTTTTCGGCCTTCTTGGCGTCGTCCTTGGCAACCTTGATCAGCCCCTTTTCGACCGACGCCGAAATAATCTCGTAGACACCCATTTCCTTTAACAATTCTTTAATCGCTGCCCGATGACTTCGGCTGATATCCCAGTCTGCCGCCGTGGCAGCCTGCGCCGAAACCAGCGATGCCACCAGCACCAGCGCAACCATCACGCTCTTCCCTAGCTTGAGCATATTATTCTCCTCGTAAACCAGATAACTCAAACTATGGCCGATGCGCATGGGGGCTGCAAGCCAGAAGTAGTTTGTCACGCTTTTCACATGCAAAATTATCTGCCGGGCCTGGTCAGGCCCGGTGGTTACTTTGCGATCAATCAGGACTTCGCTTTGTAGCTGCTAATAAAATTCTCCAGCAACTCGGTCGGTACGGCACCCGCCTGCTCCGCAACCAGTTTTCCGGACGGTTCAAATATGATGAAGGTCGGGGTGCCCACCCAGGCGCGCCCGGTCATTTGCTCGTAAAGGCCGGCTACCATTTCCGGTTCGCCGATAAGGGTAGTAAACGGGATTGCGTGCCGATCCATAAATTTCTGCGCCTGCTTCAACTGCTTCTGACCGTCCATGCTGATACCCAGCACCACCGCGTCTTTGTCCTTGTGCTTGTCATGAAACGACACATATTCACCGGCCTCCTGATTACAGACGTGGCAGTCATGTGCCCAGATCATGGCGATCACCCACTTGCCCTTGCCAGTATATGACTTGAGGGTATCGGGGTTACCGTCAAACGGTGTTAACTGCACGCTGGCTGCCTGGGTAACGGCAAAAAACAGCAAACCCAGAACCATCGTGATGCTCTTGAATGGCACACTCTTCATTGGATATTTCTCCTGGCATGGCCGTTCCTGGCCTGTTTCCTGAAAAATTCGACCATGAAATGCTGGTCAAGTTCGGCGCTTAAATCGCTTTAACGCTCCAGTCGCGCCGCGCACTTCACACAATGACTGGCTGCCTTGTCAATTTCCAGTCGCGCCGCGCCGATTTCCTGCCCGCACTCAAGGCAATAACCGTACTCGCCTTCGTCCATGCGCCTCAGGGCAGCATCAATACGGCCAATCTCCTGCTCCCGGCGACCCGCCGCCGCCACCGACATCGCCTGGGACTGCATCGCGTCGATTCGTGACACTCGTCCTACCCGGGTTTGATCCAGCTCGACCGTTTTCGTTCCGGTCGTATCGTCGTTGCCGGCTTCCAATATCGTCCGGCGCCGAACCAGCAGTTGCTCTCTGAAATACGCCATCTTCTGGTCAACGCTCATCCCCGGCTATCGACCAACACCCAGGCGCGCCAGAATCCATATGACTAGCGCAAACGGAAACAGCAGCCATTTGGCCAGCATCATGGTGATTGCACTGTAGCGTCGCGGCACCCGTGCAGCCGGCAGCTGACTGGATCTGTTTTCCAACCGGTCAATAGTTTGGGCAGCATTCAACGCCGACGACACTGCCCCTTCCATACAGGCAAGATCAATGGCATTACGCACCCAATCGCCCGCAAAAAACAGGTTGTTGATCCTTGATGTGTTCACGTCCGGACGATTGGGCCATGCCGCGACAGTATTGATGAACAGTGGTACCTCCAGGTTGGACTGGAATGTATAGTGGGCAATATCGGAGGAATTGATATCTAGATACTGCCGGATTTCGTCAAACAGAATTTGGAACTGTGCCTCGTCATCCAGCCCTTGTAGCGGGATAAAATTGGAACTGATGAACGATAGCTCCGTGGTTTCGAGACCGGGCCAATGCTGGCTTTGATCGATAAAGGAAATCCCATACCGCCCGCCCTTGAAAAACACATGCTGCCGGGGAAGACCTTCGATCTTGCGATTTAGCGAAAGCTGAATGGCTGTCATCGGCGCTGCTTCCAAATGCTCGAAATTGCCCAGATCAGGATCTAGTGCCATCAGATTTTTTTGCATTAACCGGCGAGTGACCTCGAGTGGTGTCGTGACCAGGAAATAGTCTGCCGACCGGCGTGACCCATCGGCGCACGTGACCGCACTAATCCGGTTGCCGTCGGTTTCGATCCCACTGACCGGGCAATTGTATTCAATCGTGATACCCTCGTTCTCCAGTTTTGCCACGAGTGGCTCGATGAGCGCATTTTGCATGTCGCTTTTCAGAATCGACAAAAACGGTTTACGATTCCGCAGCCAGTAGCCCGTTACGAGACGTGCGGTCATCGCCGACATTTCGTAGGCTGGCACTGCGCTGGCCTTGAGCGTGCTCTCACCTTCAAGGCTCGCGATATCGTCACTGGCATACCACCGACTTCGCAATAAACCAGTACGAGAGATCCGGTCAAGAAAATACCGACGTGACATGCGCTCCGCCAGCGCATCGATTACAAAGTAGGCCTGTAGAAACACTTCAGGCCATGGCGCCAGTCCGCTGAATATATTCTTGATCACCGCCGCTACCGAATTGAAGCCATACATCACCATGAATCGGTCTGTCATGGGCATATCTGGTAACTCGGACTTCGGTTGCAGGTAATAAAACCTGTCGAAATCTATAAGCTTGATGTCGAGCTCATCCAGTAACTCGCGGACATTCAGGTACCAGGCAGGGAAAATATGATAACCATGTTCGACCAGCCGGCCTTGCCTCGCCTTCGAGCCGGCCTTGCCACCCGCACTTTCAGTCGACTCGAGCACGGTGACATCGAACCCGGCCCGTTTCAGGCCGCGGGCGGCCACCATGCCGGCGAGACCGGCACCCACAATCAAAACTGACTTCATTGGAACTCTCCTCCCGGGCCACCCCGGGCGAAAAGGCCCGGGGTGTATTTTCTTTTTAGTTTTGTTCCCGAACGATCAGCGCCTAGTTAAGCGTGGCTCTAAAGAACTTCTTCATTTCCTTCCAGGACATCTTGTCGGCCTTCTCGTTGTACGCTAGCGGAATACCAAACTTCTTGCCATTTTCCGTTGCTGCCGGGTTGGTAAAGGCATGCTTTGCATCCGGGTAGTTGATAAAACGATAACCGACACCGGCACTGCCCATCTCCTGCTTGAACGCCTGGATCTGCTCGGGCTTCACAAACGGATCCGCCGCACCGTCCAGCACCAGCAACTTGGCCTTGACCTCACCCTTCTTTGCCGGGTTCACGGTGCCGAGGCTACCGTGAAAGCTGACGACACTCTTCAGGTCGACTCCCAGGCGAGCCATTTCCAGCACGATACCGCCGCCAAAGCAGTAACCAATTGCGGCGATGCGCGATGGATCGGTGAATTTATGTTCACTCAGCAGTTTTTTCGCAGCCAGGAATCATTCCTTGGCAACAGGCATGTTGCTTTTTACTGCACCGGAATATGCACCGGCTTCTTTAGGGTGACTGGCCTGCATGCCGTCGCCATACATATCCAGTGCCAGCGCGGTATACCCCAGTTCAGCCAGCATCCGCGCCCGCTCGCGGGCATAGTCGTTGTGGCCCCACCACTCGTGGACCACCAGTACGCCCGGACGCCTGGCACTGGAGCTGTTGTCATAGGCGAGGTATCCCTTGTAACTGGTATCGCCAACCTTGTACTGCACCTCCTCACCGACCACCGCGGCATGGGCATTAAGCGAAACGAGCGAAAGAGCTGCGAGTAAACCCAGGACAATCTTGTTCATTTTCTATTCCTGTGATGACACTTGATAATTCAATCGGCGCGCTAAAACACGCGGACAACAAGCTTACACGGGGAGACCGGGTGTAGAAATATGGAAAAAAGGGAGGGTTATTATTGCTGGCGTTTTGCCCTGGCAGCTGCCACCTGGGCATCAATATGCCAGTCGTAAGAGCAGTCGAGGTGCATGTGTACGGCGTTGATACCGATCAAGCCGTCTTCCAGCATTGCCGCCAGCGGGGTACGGTCCCCGAACCGGCTGTTGGAACGGCACAGCCAGACACTGGCCATGCGATGATTACGCGGGTAGGACGTACGCAGGGCGTCGGCAATGCCGGCAAGGTGCGACACTCTCTCCCAGATGGCCGGGTCTTCCGGCAGCGGCGTGCCCTCATGGTAGCGCTTCAACGACCGCGGCCGGGTACCGGCCGGTAAACCAAGCAGCGCAACCTGGTCCGCGGCGGACACCTGCCAGTTCTCGAGAATGCCCATTATCATCTCGGATATCTGGACGCGCTCTTCATGGCTCAGGTTTTCGACGTTGGCTTGTTTCGGGATCATGGCGGAAACGGGATTGGGTTGGCGAAAATCAGCGGCAATTTTATCACAAAACCGGGCATGGTTTCCGGGCCGACGCCCGATACCCACAGGGATTCGGGGCTTTTCAAGACTGTGTCAGCCCCTGGCAAGAAACGGATCAGGGCAGGTAGCGCGCCAGCAAGCCCATGGAATAGTCGTCAGCAGTCACCGGGATTCGCACGCGATAGCCGCCGCCGGGCACTTCCCGCATCTTCTCGCCCTTCAGGTCTTCCATATCAGACAGGACGAAATCCCGATTCCCCTGTGGTAACACCAACTCCAGTTTGTCCCCGACGGCAAACTTGTTTTTCACTTCGACTTCAGCGAGCCCGCGCTCGCTGTCATAGCTGGTGAATTCGCCAACGAATCGACTGCGATTGCTTGTTGACTGCTGCTCGAGATAGTTTTGGTAGTCCTGGCTTGGGTGACGCTTCAAGAAGCCGTCGGTGTAGCCGCGATTCGCCAGGTGCTCGAGCTTGCCCAGCAAGCTCGCGTCGAATGAACGGCCGGCCGCTGCATCGTCGATGGCCTGACGATAGACCTGCGCGGCGCGCGCGACGTAGTAAAACGACTTGGTACGACCCTCGATCTTGAGGCTATCGACGCCAATCTTGACCAGCTTTTCCACGTGCTCAACTGCGCGGAGATCGCGCGAGTTCATAATGTAGGTACCGTTTTCATCCTCCTCGATCGGCAGGTAGTCGCCCGGACGCTCACGCTCTTCCAGCAGGAAACTCTGCCCGGATGATTGATGGCGATCGCCCGTCCCGGTCTGTGATTCCGGCGGCAGCACGATATCACCGGTCACATCGGTCTCGGCCTTGTGCACGTCATACTGCCAGCGACAGGAATTGGTGCAGCTGCCCTGGTTAGCGTCACGGTGATTGAAGTAACCGGACAACAGGCAACGACCCGAATAGGCAATGCAAAGCGCACCGTGAACAAATACCTCGATCTCCGTGTCCGGGCATTGCTGGCGAATCTCCTCGATTTCTTCCAGCGACAATTCGCGCGACAGAATCACTCGCTTGATGCCAACCGACTGCCAGAATTTCACGCTGGCATAATTCACCGTGTTCGCCTGCACTGACAGGTGCACCGGGATCTCGGGCCAACGCTCCCGCACCCACATGATCAGACCCGGATCGGCCATGATCAGCGCGTCCGGTTTCATCGCCATGATCGGCGCCATATCATCCATAAAGGTCGCAAGCTTGCGATTATGAGGCAGCAGGTTGGTAGCCAGGTAGAAATGCTTACCGGCGGTGTGCACCGCATCGATTCCGCGCTGTAATTGCTCGAGGTTGGAAAAGTCATTCTCGCGCACGCGCAGGCTGTAGCGCGGCATGCCTGCATAAACTGCATCGGCGCCATAGGCGATGGCGTACTGCAGCTTTTGCAGGGTTCCGGCCGGGGCCAGCAGTTCGGGAATTCGGGTCATGTGCGGTATATGCGCCAAGTGGTCAAAATCGGGGGTGCGATTTTACGCGGCCCACCACCATGGCTCAATGGCTGAATGGTATGCTGGGCGGGCTTTCAACGGAGGTGGCGGAACAACCTGGCCTTTTCGAAACAATACTCCGTGCCATTGCGCAGACGCTGGATGTTGCTTCGATGGGTAAGCGTAATAAAGACTGCCCCGACCACAGTGAAAACCAGCCAGGTGGCAAGCGTATCGGGACTGGCCATCAGCACCACCACCGGGATAAATGCCAGAGCCGACAGCACAGTCGCCAACCCGACGTAACCGGTCAGCACCAGCACAGACAGCCATACCCCGATGACCGGCAAGACGAATATCGGCTGTGTCGCCAGCAACACCCCGACGAAGGTGCCGGCACCCTTGCCGCCACGGAACTGGTGATAGAGCGGATAGACGTGACCCAGCACCGCGGCGAAACCGCAGGCAAGGGCCAACGCCAGATCGTTTGGAAACAGGGAGGGTCCGGGCAACTTGACTGCCAGCGCAGGCAGCAACGCGGTCGCCACCACGCCCTTGCCGATATCGATGGCGATCACGGTCAGGGCAAACCAGGGCCCTTGCGTACGAAAGGCATTGGTCCCGCCGGCATTGCCGCTACCCTGTCGGCGAATATCGACACCGCGAAACCGGCCGACCAACAGACTTCCGGAAATGGACCCGAGCAGGTACGACAACAGGATGGCGGCCGCGTACGACAACGTCTAGCCGGCCGGACTGTAGGGCGGGATATCGCGCCAGGGCTGCAAACCCACAACCAGTGCGCCGAGCCCGGCGTGTGCACCCACCGCCACACCGGCATCCATGATATGCAGCGATTCGATACCAGGAATACGCCGACGCAGTTCGACGGCAAGTGCCTCGGCGTCAGCCAGGTTATCCCAATGCCCGACCACCACGCGCCAACGATCGTCATCCCTCGCGCGTTTTTCCAGGTACTGCGCGAAACGCGGCACCAGTCTGGTCCGTCCCAGCAATACCCCCTTGCTCACCACCCGGCCCTCGCGGCTATTGGCGATTACCGGTGTCAGGTGCAACCAGTCGGCGACGCGCTTCTTGCTGAGCGGAACCCGTCCGCCGCGTACGGCATAGGAAAGATCACGGATCACGGCGTAGGTCCTGGTCTGATCAACCACCTCATCCATGCGCTTGATGATTTCTTCTGCCGGGTATCCCGCCTGGGCCAGCTCCGCGGCATACATCACCAACAACCCTTGTCCGGCAGAGACATTGCGCGAATCATAAATCTGGATACCGCTGTCTTTGCTGTCGTTGGCCGTTTGCGCGGCACGGTGGGTGCCACTCAACTTGTCTGATAGGTTGATCGAGACTACCTGTGCATGGTGCGAGGAGAGAAACTGGAACTGGCGACGAAAATCACCTACTGGCGGCTGCGATGTCTTTGGCGTCGCCTTGCCCTCCCGCATCTTGCGATAAAACTCCTCACTGCTTAGCGACACCTTGTCCAGGTAATCCCGGTCACCGAAGTTTACCCGTACCGGAACGATGTGGATGTTCAATCGCTCCAACTCTGCGTCCGGAATATCGGCACCGGAATCCGTAATAATGGCAACTTCGCTGCGCTGGCTGTGCGCCGACTGTTGCTGCGCGTGCATGTCGTCCGCTTTCTGGCTGCTGACCTCGCCGAACTGCTCACAGATTCGATAGGCATCATCCGGACTGTTCACATGAATATGCACCCGCGCCTTTTTTTGCGTGCCCGCAATTACAAGGCTGCTGCCGATTTCGGCAAGCTGCTGGCGCATGGCCAGACGATCGATGTTGTCACCGGTAATAACGCACTCGGTACAGAATCGGTGAGTAAGATCAATCTCCTGCCCGGCGGCACCCTCTTCGTCCTCGATCGTGCTGGTTTCCGGTTGCGGTATTTCCTTGATCGATCCTTTGTGAACAAATTCGTAAACGCCTTCAAGCAGGTCGACAAACCCCTGTGCACCGGCGTCGACGACACCGGCCTGCTGTAATACCGCGAGCTGACTGGTGGTGCGCGCCAACGATGTCCGAGTGCGCGCCAGCCCCTTGTTCAACAGCTCGACGATGTCATCTGTACCGTTGTGCAGCTGGGTATTGAGTTCAGCGGAGAAGTCATGGATGACCGAAAGAATCGTTCCTTCCCGGGGCTCGGAGATGGCCTCGCGCGCAGCGGTGGCACCGCGTTCGACCGCAGCACAGAATCGCTTGGCGGTGAGTGTGCGGCGTTCGCTGCATCCTTCGCGAAGACCTTGCAGGAACTGGGCGAGAATGGCGCCGGAATTGCCGCGTGATCCGTCAAGCGCGGCGTCGGCAACATGGCCCATCATGGCGCTGACGTTTTGCTCTACCCGGTCACGGGTCTGGTTGAGTATCGACACCAGAGTGAAGGCCATATTGGTACCGGTATCACCATCCGGTACCGGAAAGACGTTAATACGATTAATGTACTCACGTCGCGAAACCACGCGCGCGATACCTGCCTGCAGCGCACGATGAATACGTCTTCCGTTGAGATAACGAATTGCTGGCACACCCCCTCCTGATGCCGACCGGCACGACTAGTGTGAAGCGAAAACCTTTATGTTCCCGTCCTGGTCAAACGAAAGCACGTTGTAGGCATCTTTGCGGTGACCCTCCATGCCGGGCGAGCCCATGGGCATACCCGGAACGGCAAGGCCAGTCACTTTCGGTTTCTCTTTTAGCAGTCGCTTGATATCGGCGGCCGGCACATGACCCTCGATGGTATAACCATCGACGGTGGCGGTATGGCACGACGCCAACGGTTGGGTGATCCCGTATTTTATCTTGTACGGAACCACGTTCTGCACGTCATGGGTCCTGACGGTGAAACCATTGTCACGCAAATGCTTCACCCATTTGACACAGCAACCGCAGGTGGGGCTCTTATAAACATCGACCTCGTTCGCCAGCGCTGAAGCACTTACCAGTGAGATCGCAATCAGAATCAACAGTCGGATATGAGGAATCATCAAGTTATTCAGTATCGATGGTGGTGAGTTTCTGCCGGACTTTATTAAATTCTTCTGCTATTTCCGGTGCCGGTCGTCTGTCGATCAGGCTCATAACAACAATCGCAATAAGGGAAAGCATAAACCCGGGAACAATTTCGTACAAATCGAACAAACCACCGGAAAACTGCTTCCACACCACAACAGTAGCACCCCCTGCCACCATGCCGGCCAACGCGCCGTTCCGCGTCATCCTGGGCCAGAATAGCGCCAGCAACAGAGTCGGTCCAAAAGCGGCACCAAAACCTGCCCAGGCATAGGCCACCAGGTCGAGCACCTTTCGCCCCGGGTCCCAGGCAAGCGCTGTCGCCGCCACGGCAATGACCAGCACCGCGCCACGGCCGACCCAGAGCAACTCGCGCTGACTGGCGCCCGGTCGCACCAAAGCTCGATAAAAATCGTCGGTTAATACCGAGGCCGATACCAGCAATTGCGAGTCGGCCGTGCTCATAATAGCGGCGAGTATCGCCGCGAGCAGTACACCGGCGACCAGCGGATGAAACAGGGTGTTCACCATGACAATGAATACCTTTTCCGTGTCGGCACCGGTCAAGGGCTGCGAGAGGTAGGCAACACCGACCATCCCGGTTGCCAGCGCCCCCAGCATTGAGACGGTTACCCAGACCATGGCAATGCGTCGCGCATTGTCCAGTGCACTAATATTACGAATGGCTTTGAAGCGCGCGAGGATATGGGGCTGTCCGAAATAACCCAGTCCCCAGCCCAGCAACGAGATAATCGCCAGTATCCCGAGTGATTCGCCGTTTGCGGAGGTAAAAGGATCAAGCAGTTCAGGATGGCTGGTGCCGATCGCGGTCGCTGCACCACCCTCGCCATTCGCATGACCGATTGCCACCAGCGGTACCACCACGAGTGCCAGCGCCATCAACAGGCCTTGCAACATGTCGGTCCAGGACACCGCCATAAAGCCGCCGATGAATGTATAAACCAGGATAGCGGCCGCACCGGCAATGATGGCCCACTGATAGGGCCAGCCAAAAACCGCGTTGAACAGCTTGGCGCCGGCAACCAGGCCCGAGCTGGTATAAAAAAGAAAGAACAACAGAATAAAAAACGCGGCAATGATGCGCAGCAGGTGGCGCTGGTCACGAAAGCGTTGTTCAAGAAAATCCGGAATGGTAAGGCTGTTGCCGGCGATCTCGGTATAACAGCGCAGTCGCCTTGCCATCATCCGCCAGTTGAAATAAGTACCAACCAGCAACCCGAGTGCAATCCAGCCCGCCTCCAGCCCGGCGACATAGGCATAGCCAGGTAAACCCAGCAGCAACCAGCCACTCATATCGGAAGCACCGGCACTCAACGCCGTGACCCAGCTGCCGAGTTTGCGGCCGCCAAGGATATAGTCCGCGAGATCGCCGGTGCGCCGGTATGCCAGCCAGCCGATGGCCAACATGACACCGATGTAGATCAGGAAGGTTGCGCCGATCGTGCCGCTACTCTGGGTCATGATATGACTTATTTTTTACCCGTCGCGCCCGGGCCGATATGTTGTACCTGCTGCAACTCAGTGCCGGTTAAACGATACGCCTTGCCGAAACCGGTAATGTAGCTCCCGGACTGCGGAACAAGCCGAACCAGTTGAAAGTCGGGCAACGCCTTCAGGGTTTCCATGAATTTGCCGAAGCGTTCGTCGAACAGCGCCAAGATGTCCGGCCACGCTTCGTTATCGCGTGCTAGCGCTTGCGCACTGCACTGATAGACGAGGCGGCGACGCGCAAAGATATTGCTCGAGCTTGATTCTTCTTCAATAAGCATAAGGCTGGCAACGCCCTGATCGAGCATATTGCCCGTGTGTCGGGCCAGCAAACTGACGAACACATGGAACGTGCCCGACTCACTGAGAACAAAGGGGGCGTAACTCGCATCAGGGGCTCCGGCGCGGTCGACCGTCGCCAGCATGGCAGAGCGGAAACTATCGCGAAACGCGACAACCTCCGCCATCAGCGCTTCGTCTGTATGAGTTTTAGTATCAGTCACTGAACCGGAAGGATACCGGCATTCACCTGTCTATGACTTGTCTTTTTTCATCAACTGGTAGATCGCCGTTGGTATTCCGTAGAAAACGACGGCAAAGACAATTCCATACCATGTCGGGTACGCCATGATCAGGTAGCCAAAGACGATAACGCCAATCAGCAACCACAACAGGATCATTACCGCCTTGGGGATATCTTCAGGCATTTCTGCTTACTCCTCTTTATCGTTATTGTTCCGGAGAATTTCCATCACAGCCATTCAACCAGATAATACAGTCGATGCCCCTCGGAAGAACGTGAGGGCCCGGCAACCACAGCAGCAAAATATTTGTTTTCGCTATCGGCATCCTGTCGGGCCTGCTCGGCACTCTGCTTCAGCACGACCGCACCTTCGGAAAATCGATCGCGACTACGCCGTGGTGCATAGACAACGGCAAAATGTTCTTCGACGACGCTGGTATCCGGATCATACGGTATCTTGGGCATGGATGCTCCGCTGTACCAGAAGGTTGATTGCTGTGACATCAATCAAGGTGCGCAACGCTTCCGGCTTGTGGGTTGCCGGCTGACTGGTCGTTACGATCATTTTTCCTCCCCTTGATCCGAGTCCTGCAGGGGCAAATCGGAATCTTCCTTCAACACCGGCTCACCACCGAATGCCTCGCGTAAATTACTACGGTGACCAAACAGCACCAACCCAGAGACCACGGTTGCGCCTGCGATCACTTCCGCCGGGTACCCGGCGAAATACACCGCGATCGGCGCCAGCACCATCGCTGCCAACCCACCCAGCGTGGTGCGCCGCAAAACCAGCATGGCAATCACCGCGATGCCGGCCGTGATAAATGCCAACTGGTAGTCAAACACGAGAAAGGCGCCGATGGCCGTGGCAAACCCCTTGCCGCCACGAAACTGCAATTGAATCGGCCAAAGATGCCCGGCGATCACCGCGACGATCGCCGCCAGGGTCCAGATCGTGGATAGCCCGAGGTAGCTGGCAAGTGCCACGGCAGCAGCACCCTTGCCGGCATCCCCCACGAGGGTGAGAAAGAATCCGACGGGCCCGAGGAAACGGCCCACATTGCGCGCGCCCGGATTGCCGCTGCCGTAGTTGCGGACGTCTTTGCCGGTCCGGAATCGGACCAGGTAGTAACCGAAACAGATCGAGCCCGCAAGATAGCTTGCGACGATTGCGAATGCGGGTGCCAGAAAATCCATGGGCTGCCAAGTTTAGCGCCGACCCGGCCAATTCCAAAACCTGCCTGCGCGGGCAAGTCGGTGTACCATCAGGCAAACTGTCCGGAAACTTGCACACTTATGCAGCGCATTGTCATTCACCGACCCGGTGGTTATGAGCAGCTTCGCCTCGAGCAGCACCCGGATCCTGTGCAGGGAGACGGTGAAGTGCTGGTCGATGTCGCGGCGGTCGGCGTCAACTACGCAGATTGCATTACCCGAATGGGCTTGTACGCATCAGCCAAATACTACGTGGGCTACCCGATTACACCCGGTTTCGAAGTCTCGGGTCACATCGCCGCCGTAGGCAGGCATGTCGACGGGCTGCAGATCGGTGATGCCGTCCTCGCGGTCACCCGGTTCAATGGCTATGCCTCGAAGCTGGTGGTTCCGGCGCACCAGGTATTCCCGCTGCCGGCGAATCTGCCGCTCGAAATCGCCGCCGGTATTCCGGCGGTTTTCCTCACTGCCTGGTACGCCCTGTTCAGAATGGCTCGTCCGGAAGCCGGCGATACCGTGTTGATCCACTCGGCAGCGGGAGGCGTGGGTGGCGCCCTGGTGCAGCTGTGCAAACTGGCGGGCTGCCGGGTGGTGGCCGTTGTCGGCGCAGCACACAAGGTTGACGTGGCGACCGACCTCGGTGCCGACGCGGTCATCGACAAGTCAGGTGAAAATCTTTGGACCCGGGCGCAGTCACTTGCGTACGACGGTTATCAGGCAATATTCGACGCAAACGGTGTCAGTACACTGAGGCAGAGTTACGAGCACCTGGCGCCGACCGGTCGGCTGGTGGTCTACGGGTTTCATAGCATGCTGCCGCGGGGCAAAGGTCGGCCCAACTGGCTGGCACTGGCCTGGCACTACCTGCGCACCCCTCGCTTCAGCCCACTGCGTCTGACCACCGAGAACCGTAGCGTTCTGGGTTTTAACCTGAGCTTTTTATTCGACAAGACCGGCGTTTTCCAGGTGGCCATGGAGCAATTGCTGGAGTGGTTCGCCGCCGGACAACTCCAGCCACTTCCTACCGCCACCCTTCCCTTCAGTCAGGCGGCCAGGGCCCATCAGTCCCTTGAAAGCGGCCAATCCCGGGGTAAAACCGTTCTCATCATCGAATCCGGGCAACAATAAAAGGCGAACCCCCAGACGCCAGCCATCCGGCGAGGCCGTGCCAGCCAAAAAACCTAGATTTTAGGCGATGCGATTGCCCGGATTTCGACAATTTACTCTTTTTAATTAATAAGTTATCTCTACCGGAAATATTGACAAACGCTATGTGAATTTTTCCACATTTAATTTTTTCGGCCGTTGCTAGGATTGCTTCCAGATATTCGGGAATTAATCAACTTGCACACACTCTTTCAGAAAGGAGACCGCAATGAAGTTTAAAGTAATCGTTCTGGCAATCGCACTGGGTTTTGTCTCCACCACCGCCACGGCAGGTAACGCCATAGACCGTGGCATCATGGCCTTCCTCAAGGGTGACAACGAAACCGCACTTCAGGTTTTCCGCCCGCTGGCGGAGAGCGGCGACAAGGAAGCCCAGTACCATCTTGGCTACATGTATCAAACCGGCATCGGGGTAAACCAGAACAACAGCCAGGCCCTCCACTGGTACGAACTGGCGGCAAAGCAGGGACACAACAGCGCCTCGGTACAGGCCAGGGTCGTATCGCGCACGCTCAATAATTAGGCAATAAAGTTCTCCTCCTGAAGCCGGGCTCATAGGGATTGGGCCCGGCATTTTTTTGCCTGGGTTCCGGCGACCCGTGGCATGCACCTCTCCTTTTATATAGACTCCATGGCAGATGACAGGAAAGTCTGTCCCCCGTTCGGCGAACCGGAATAATAAAAGGGTGTTATGTCGGCCGATCTGAAAAACGTGCCTCTGTTCTCTTCACTCAGCGAAGCGGAATTACAGCCCATCATCGAAATGGCAACGACCCGCTCACTGCCGGCGAACGCTATTGTCGTTAATGAAGGCGACCAGACCGAATCGCTCTATGTCATCCTCTCGGGAAGGGTCAAGGTCTTCCTGAGCGACGAAGATGGCAAGGAAGTGACCCTGGGTATCGAGGGACCCGGCGATTACTTTGGAGAGATGGTACTCGATGGCGGTCCGCGTTCGGCATCGGTGATGACTGTCGAACCCGCCCAGTTCTCCATCATCCAGAAAGCAGACATAGAGAAATATCTGCACAATAATCCTGCCGTTGCCATCAGCATTATCCGCCAGCTTATCGGCCGTATCCGGGCACTGACCGACAATGTCCGCAGCCTGGCACTGCTGGACGTATATGGCAGGTTACGTAAATTGCTGCTGGATCTTTCAGAAGAACAACCGAACGGCGAGCGCGTCATCAAGGAGAAAATCACCCAGCAGGAGCTGGCCAACCGGGTCGGTGCCTCGCGGGAAATGGTGAGCAAGATCCTGAAGGATCTCAGTATTGGCGGCTATGTCCAGATCGACAAGAAAATCATCACGATCGTCAAGGACCCGCCCAAAGGCTGGTGAGCCCGGCACCTAGCGGCTTCTGCGACGAAAGAAGAACAGCCCTATCGCCGGCACTGCCAGCAGCAGCAATACCCACAGCTTCAACAGTAGCGCGGCCACAGCCAGCAACAGGCCCAGTCCCAGGTAAAAATAATTGAAGCTTCTGTGCATGGTCAGAAAGTATGCGCGCGATCTACTCGGACGTATATGCCTTGGGTGGCAACTGCAGATAATAGCCTTGTTCTGACAACTGTTTTCTTACTTCGTCCGGATCCGCCTGTGCCAGGTTGCGCTCCGGTGTCAGCTCCAGGGTCATCACCAGCTCGGGTTCACCCATTAGTTGCAGCAGCGCGTCAGGGACCCGGGAGAAATCGTCCTCGCGCTCTATATATAAATAGGTATCTGCTTTCCTGCTGGATTTGTAAATCGTGCACTGCATGGTCGAACCTGCCGCTTTCACCGTCAAATCGAGATTGTGGCGACAGCCGCACTGGCATGCAAGGTGTTTGCTTGCGATGGAGAAATCGCGCTAGCGAGTAATGCGGTCTCCCAGGTCGGCTCGTGCCGAGGCGGATAGGGACAACCAGGCGCGTTCATAGACCCGGGAGTCCGGGAACGACTCATAGGCAAAACGGAGATACGCGGCGGCCTGTTGCTGGCAGCACCCCGATCCTAGCTTGGCCTTGCCCAGCTGATAGGCCATCTCTGCCATGAAGCCACGTTGATTGCGGCCCATGACAAACACGTCTTTACCGGTCGGTCCGCTCCCCTTGGTATCGAAGTAGACCATGTGATGACGGACTACTGGACTGCGTGCAGCTTCATCGTGATAGAGGGCACACGGTACCTTGTCGCCATTCGTGGTCTCGCAGACCGCGACGCCGAGCAGGCGTGCGCTGGCCGGAACGTTATGAGGCCGCGACAAACTGCAGGAAATGCGCTTCGGACTGTGGCCCGGGTCCCAGACAAGGTGCATCGCGTCGCTGCGAACCCTGCTCGATGCGTAGACTGCCTGCGGACGGGTGCCACCATCATAGAGCACCGCATACCTGCGGTCTGCGTCCTGATAACGCTGGCAGGCAAGGTCCCTGGATTCACGATCGTGATCCACCCGACAGAGCGCGAGCTCGCCAACAGGTTCGGCGGCGGAAGAAATGTAGCTGAGGCAGCTCTGGGCGAAGCTCGTGCCTGAAAACAGCAGGAAAATCGACATAAAAACAGGACGCAAAAAGACCACGATACTTTTCCTTGTCACTTACTACTCCTCCTGCCACATGGCAGTACGACATTTATTGACAAACAGGAAACGGTGAATAGATGAATTTCGTATTAGTAAAACCTAATGCACTAACCATGCCAAAAATATGCTCATTCGCCGGGCCCTGGCAAAATCTGCCCGGAATCCGCGGAAAAAACTATTGTCAGGCGCCCGCGATCGGCGCGTGAGCCCAGAAAGCACAACTCGATCCTGAGCTGGATTCGCTATTTCGGTGCAGTGGACGTGCAGTGCGGGCCAATTCACGTCAGACGCGTTGTGGCCAAAACGGCGGCCGTTGATATAAATCAATGCGAGCACGCAACAAGTGGTTAGGATATCGGCTGAGTTTCGAGCATAACGAAACCAGCAGAGGGGAAACGGTTAAACTCGATTCATTCCATGAAGGAGTAAGCGTGACCGTTCGCCCCGACTACCAGCTGCTACAGGGATTTGCCGATCCTGTGCTCATCACCGACGTTGCCGGCATCATCCGTTTTGCCAACCCGGCATTCGAGCTTGTCAGTGGCTATCAGCAGCAAGAGCTCATCGGTAAAACGCCAAGCATTGTCAATTCGGATCGGCACGATGGCGAGTTTTTCCGGCACTTCTGGAATTCCATCCTTTGCGGCAACTCTTACCGGGGAATATTTACCAACCGCCGAAAAGATGGCTCGATCTATCACGAAGACAAGACCGTGACACCAATCGTTGATGATGCCGGTGCAATTACCCATTTTTTATCTATCGGCAAAGACGTGACGCAGCGCGTTGAAGAGCGCGAACACCTGACCGAACTGGCCTACTATGACGAGCTCACCGGTCTGGCCAATCGTACCCTGCTGGCAGACCGGCTGGCCCAGGCGCTTCGTTTCGCCAGGCGTCATGATTCCCTGGTCGCGGTATTGTTTATCGATCTCGATCAGTTCAAGCGGATCAACGACACACTTGGCCACGCGGCCGGCGACGAACTGCTGCGGACAACGGCCAACCGCATTCGCTCCTGTTTGCGCGAGTGCGACACAGTCTCTCGCCTCGCCGGCGATGAGTTCATCGTGGTGCTGGAGGAACTGCACATGCATCACGAGGCGCACGTTGCCGCGGAAAAACTGATTGCGGCAATCGTCAAACCGCTGTCGCTGAGCCAGCATACTGTTAGCGTCACCTGCAGCATCGGCGTTACCGTTGGCCCGGAAGTTGGCGACAGCGTGGATAGCCTGATCAAAAAGGCCGACGTCGCCATGTATGCCGCCAAGCAACAGGGGCGGAACAACTACCAGAGCTACTCGAGCGAACTGCTCCACGTTTACAACCTGTTCAATCAGAACCAGCGAGTATCCAGTTAGGGGGCTGCTTTCCTGCGATTTACGTTCGGGTCCGAACCGTTTCCCGCTACAATATCGCCATGTACCTGGTTGATACCCATTGTCACCTCGATGACTCGTCGTTCGACGCGGATCGCGATGCCGTGCTCGCACACTGCCACAACCAGGGTATCGACCGAATTGTTATCCCGGCGGTGACCCGCGATGGCTGGGACGCCCTGCTCCACCTGTGCGAACAACACCCCGAACTCACCCCGGCACTCGGGCTGCACCCGGTCTATATTGAGCAGCATCAGCAAGCCGATCTGGATCGACTGGCACAATACCTTGAAAACCCGGCAGTGGTCGCGGTGGGTGAAATCGGTCTCGACTTTCTGATCGACAACCCGGACAAGGAAAAGCAGGAGCAATTCTTTGGTGCCCAGCTGGATCTCGCCGAGCAGGCCGGCTTGCCGGTTATCCTGCACGTACGCAAGGCCCATGACCGGGTCCTGACCTTTCTGCGCAAGAAGCAACTCAAGGGCGGAATCGCCCACGCTTTCAACGGCAGCCTGGAACAGGCCCGGCACTACATCAACCTGGGTTTCAAGCTCGGGTTTGGTGGAATGCTCACTTACGAGCGCTCTACTAAACTGCGCCGGTTGGCGAAAGAACTTCCGTTGGACGCTATCGTGCTGGAAACCGACTCGCCCGACCTGACCGTCAGCCAGCATCGCGGTGAACGCAACAGCCCAGAGTACCTGCCGTTTTGCCTGCAGGCGCTGGCGGAAGTACGCGCCATGGATCCGGCCGAGGTCGCGAAACAAACCACCGAAAACGCGCTGTCGGTCTTGAATCTGGGCCTGTCTGGCGCAAACTAGTCGGCATGACAAATCAAGACGACCTTGAGCGCTTCGCCAGTATCGAGCGCCTTTACGGCAGCGATGCCTACCGGCACCTGCGTGAACTGCATTTTGCTGTTGTCGGCCTGGGTGGTGTCGGCTCGTGGGCGGTCGAGGCACTGGCTCGCAGCGGTATCGGTAAACTGACGATGATCGATTTTGACGAGGTCGCGCCAAGCAATGTCAATCGCCAGCTCCATGCCCTAACCAGCACCGTCGGCAGGAAGAAACTCGATGTGATGACGGAGCGCGTAGGCGAGATCAATCCCGCCTGCGAGGTCACCGGCATCGATGATTTCATTACTGCCGACAACCTGTTCGATTTGCTGCCAGTCGAACGCAACTTTGATTACGTCATCGACGCCATCGACTCAATCAAGTTCAAGGCGGCAATGATCTACTACTGCAAGCGCAACAAGATCCCCATAATCACCACCGGTGGCGCCGGCGGTTCCAACGATCCCGGTCACATCGAGATCGCCGACCTGAGTCGTACCTACAATGATGCGTTGGCGGCCAAGGTTCGCCAGCGCCTGCGCAGCGACTATGGTTTTTCGAAAAACCCCAAGCGCACCTTTGGGATCGAGTGTGTCTATTCCACCCAGCACAAGGTCTACCCCAAGGAGGACGGTACCGTCTGCCACCGCAAACCCGGGGTCCACGGCGTCCACCTGGACTGCCGTTTCGGCTACGGTTCCGCCAGTTTTGTCACCGCCACCTTCGGTTTTATGGCCGTCGGCCGCGCCGTCAACAGGGCGCTCAGGCGAAAAATGAGGCAATAATCGCCCTTTTTCGTTATAGTGCGCACATACCCGCCTGCACCTGATGCTCGCCATTGCGACGTAGGCCGTTATTTACCCCAATTCAAGAGGCAGAAAATGCAAATTACCAAGCACGCGGTGGTTTCCATCGACTACGAACTGAAAGACGACGAAGGCGCCACCATCGATACCTCCGCTGGCGGTGAGCCATTAACCTACTTGCACGGCGCCAAGAATATTATCGAAGGCCTGGAAAAGGCCCTGGAAGGCAAAAAGGCGGGGGACTCTGTCTCGGTCAAGGTTTCGCCAGAGGAAGGCTATGGCATGCCGGACGAAAGTCGTGTGCAGCAGGTCCCGAAGGAAATGTTCCAGGACGAGAGCCAGATCAAGGTTGGCGAACAGTTCTACGCCCAGGGTCCTGAAGGTGAACACCTTACCGTTACCATCAAGGAAGTCGCTGACGACCACGTCGTGATCGACGCCAACCACCCGCTGGCTGGCAAGAACCTGAATTTTGAAGTCACGATCAAGGAAGTGCGTGAGGCAAGCGAAGAGGAAGTGGCTCATGGCCACGTGCACGGTCCTGGTGGTCACCACCACGAGTAAAACAAAAAAGCCGTCTTTTTAGACGGCTTTTTTGTTGGCGGTTCTTGTTCAGCTAACCATCTATACACTATTCAGGAACCAGGAGCGCCAACAGCACATAGACTACAATACTGGCACCCATCCCCAGCCCGAAAAGCGACAACCTTCCGTATTTTCTTGCCATCGGTATCAGTTCATGCACGGAAACAAAGATCATCGCGCCGGCAGCGAAGGCCATGAACATCGGAACCAGTCCGGGATTTACGCTGGCGGCGAACAAACCAATCGCAGCCCCGGCAGGCTCGGCCATACCGGACAGGATCGCTGCACGAAGAAGAAATGCACGACTTCGGGTTGCCACGAGCGGCACCGCCATTGCGAATTCTTCCGGAATATTATGCAGCGCTATCGCCAGAGCGACAGCAATGCCAAGCGATGGTGAGGTAAGGTAGGAATTTGCCATGGCAAACCCTTCCGGGAAGTCATGCAGGATAAGGCCGAACGAAACCAGGTAGGCAGTTCTGAAATATTTTGGATCGACGATTCCTCGCTCCTTGAACAGGTGGGTGTGTGGAATGACGTAATGCAGCATTCCCACACAGGTTGCGCCAAGAACGACGGCTATCAGGGCGGTTGAGGATTTCGTGGTCGCTAGCGACTCCGGAATCAACTCAAACAGAGCAATCAGCAACATTATGCCGACCGAAAAGCCGATGCCCACCGCAATCCATTTACTGCTGCGGCTAACGTAAACGGCCAGCAATACGCCCAGTACTGTTGTCAGGCCTGACAGTGTTGCCAGCAACAAAACTACGAGATAGGTGGAGGGCTCCATATTGCCTCGAAAGCAACTGGCAGGAATCAGTCTTGTTCAAGCCACTCGGAGTAGCTTTTGGGCAGGCCGGTCTTTTTGCCGGCTTCGCTTAGATTCAGGCCTTCGCTGAATTCCGCGATCTTCTTCAGACGATTGTCTGTTAGCGGATGGCTGCTATAGAACTCCGGGTTGACCGAGAATTTTTCCTGGTGCTTCAGAATCTCGAACAAATCTGTCGCTCCCTCGACATGACCATACATCTTAACCAGTGCCAGCAAAGCGGTCTGATCTGACTCTTTTTCATGATCACGACTAAAGCTCAGCACCGTCACCTGGCCGGCTTGCCCCAGCACCGTATCCACCATGGCATTTCCCAGCGAGCTACTGACCATCGATAGCGCCAGTCCAATTACCACGCCGCGACCGGCGCTGCGAATGGGGTGGCGATGTTTCACATGCGCCACCTCATGGGCCATTACCATCGCCAGCGCGTTCTCATTGTCGAGTTGTTCAAGCAGGCCACGGAACATCAGGATATTCCCGCCCAGGGTGGCGAAAGCATTGACCGTATCGTCATCAACGTAGTGAACGGTAATAGTCATCCCGTCCGGGAGACCTTCCACGGCGACCACCCTGCTCGCCAGTTCATTGAGATACTTGTTGATCGGTAAATCAGGATCAGACTCGGCAAAACGGTCGCCGGCAATGCTCTGCTCTACGGTAAACGGAATGTAGGGCGCCAGCTTGTCGGCGAGGACGCCAAGAATCAAGACGACAGCGAAGATCAGGCCGAGCACCCCGGCCGACAACAATACGAATTCCTTTAGCGGGTGCTCTTTACTGGTATTGATACCTTCCGGTATCTCGGGATTGGAATATTCCACGGCTGTTGTTTGCTCAGGGAATCAGCGCGGTACCGTACGCCAGCACCTCGACTGAACCAACGCTGTTTTTCTTGCCTTTGTAAATGCTCGAGGTCTCCAGCTTGATATTGAACACCATGTCGGCGCCCAGCTCATCGGCCTGCTCTTTCATGCGCAAGATGGCCTCGCGACGGGCGCGGTCTAGCAGGGTTTCGTAGGCCTTTACCCTGCCCCCGATGATATTGCGCAGGCTGGAGAGAAAACGCTTGAAGTAGTCTACCGAGATCACCACGCTGCCGGTCACCAGTTCCGTCCGATACGGCTTTGTCGTCACTGGCGGAAACTTCTGGGCCACAGCCGGGATACGGCGAAGGGTTTTTTCCCGTTCAATAATACTTTTATAGTGGCGTGATTCGGCGTAACGACCGAAGCCATAACCGAGCGCAAGCAGCGTCAGGAAAACAACCAGATCGATCATGGCACTTACTCCAGGACGACAGCAGTGCCGTAGGCAAAGAGCTCGGCGGCACCCGCGGCAACACTGGAAGTCGAGAATCGCACATTCAACACCGCGTTGGCGCCGACGGCGTGAGCCTGCTCGATCATGCGGTTGACCGCTTCCTCACGTGATTCCTGCAACAGCTCGGTATACCCTTTAAGCTCACCACCAAAAATATTCTTGAGGCTCGCCATAATATCCCGGCCCACGTGCTTGGCACGTACAGAGCTGCCCTGCACCAGGCCCATGTGCTTGGTTACGCGCTTGCCGGGGATGATTTCTACGTTGGTGACTAACATTCGCACTCCTTATTAATTATTTGCGAAGACTTCCTGTCCCGAGTTCAAGTGTTACTTAATTAAGTATAGACGTAAATGTTCTCCCTTCCCGGGCATTATGCACGAAACTGCCTTGGCCGATAACAAAAAAGGCCCGGCAATGCCGGGCCTTTTTTGACTACCTTGGCTAATGCTGGCTGTGATTACAGGCCCAGCTTGCCCTTGATGGCGTCGATAACGGCATCGCTGGAAGTCGCATTGACCGTCATCAGCAGGCCTTCGTTCTTGTAGAAGTCGACCAACGGTGCTGTCTTCTCGTTATAGGTATCGAGACGGTGGCTGATGGCCTCTTCGGTCTCATCTTCACGCTGAATTACCGGGCTACCACATTTGTCGCAAACGCCTTCAACTTTCGGCGGGTTACTCTTGACGTTGTAGATAGCCTGGCAATCAGTGTTGGAGCAAGTACGACGGGTGGTCAGGCGATCAAGAATCACGTCACGCGGTACGTCGATCTCTACTGCCATGTCCAGTTTGATACCCAGCTTATTCAGCAACACATTCAGGGCTTCAGCCTGTGGGATGGTGCGCGGGAAACCGTCGAGCAAAAAGCCATTCTCGCAATCTGGTTCCTGCAGACGCTGTTCCATGATGCCCATAATCAGCTCGTCGGATACGAGGTCGCCCGCCTTCATCGCTGCTTCAGCCTTTTTTCCCAGTTCGGTTCCGGCAGCTACTGCGCCACGCAGAATATCGCCCGTAGAAATCTGTACTGAACCGTCCAACGCGGTCAGCAACTTGGCAACCGTACCCTTGCCCGCACCCGGGGCACCCAACAGAATCAATTTCATGGTATTTCCTCTATTTCCTGAATGATTGAGAATTCTTGCTGTCTGGCCGCACCGCGGCCGCAAAGGCGCGCATTTTGCCTGTTAACCCCGGATCAGATCAACTTATTATATGGATAGCGCGCCTGATTTTGCGCTAATTGCGGTAAAAACTGCCCTGCACACGACGACAAATTTCCGCCCGGCCGGGTTTTTGACTAAAGTGACGATATGTCGACCTTATATATCAAACTGTTCGTCTATGGCAGGTAACCAGGGCCATGCCAGCAGAAATTCTTTACAGGAAGGATCCGGAAGGCCTTGTGTTCATTTACACGGGCGATGTTATCGGAGCAGACATCATTGGCGTCAACGACAAGATTGCTGATCAAAAGGATTGTACGTATCAAATATCGGATTTTTCCCGGGCCAATAGTATAAAAATTACACCTAAGGAATTACACCGTATCGCGATCCAGGATTGCTCGATTCCCGAGCAATACAAGCTTGAGAAAATGGCCATAATTGGCAACAAAGCTAAATATGCCAGATTGGTCGATCTCTACTACACCTTTGCCGAGATCTGGGTAGGAAAACAACGGCAATACGAAACCAGGACATTTGACACTATTGAAGAGGCCAATGAGTGGATAGGGTTGAAATAACATGATCAGAATAGTTATGTTTCAAAAACATAACTGCATGCTACTTGAAAGCGGACATTCAATATAGAAGTTCGGTAGAATTTGACAACCGTCCACTTACGACCCGTAGCAGCCGCTCGCTGGTTTTCGAGTTAGAGCTACTTTGCTACGGGTAGTCGCGCGAACAGAAGCGCCAATAGCGCCAGTGTTAGCACTATAGATGGGCCCGCCGGTAGGTCCGCAAGCGACGAGATAATGAATCCAGCGATATAAGCTAACAGGGCATGGGCATACGCCCATAGCAGAGCGCGCCGCCCCTGATAATTTCGTGCTATCAGCGCCGGTATGACGAGGCTGGCAAACACAAGGAGGACACCAACCAGCTGTACCGATGCCGTTACGGTTACCGCGAACAACAGATAGAAAGCAATACCGCGATAAGTCGACAGTCGCCACCAGGTAGCCAGTACCAATCCGTAAAGCACCGCGATGTAACCAAGCTGGTTCCAGCTTACCCATAGAATCTGCCCCGATAAAAGCTGTTGCAGCTGTTCACCTCCATGCGGGTTGTGCGCAAGCAGCAGCACCGATACCGCGGAGGCCACCACAAACGACGAGCCAATGATTGCTTCCTGAATCTGTGGCCAGCGCCGTTCGCAAGTATGAAGTATCAGACTGCCGGCGATAGCTCCGCCAAATGCAGCCAGTTGCGTGCCGATGCCGCCCTCTCCCCATTGCATCGTCTGCGCAACGACAACTCCCAGCACGGCGATTTGCGCCACGGCCAGATCGATGAAAATAATGCCACGTCGAAGTACCTCGCGACCCAAAGGAACGTGGGTCGCAACAACAAGCAGGCCGGCCAGGAAGGCTGGAAGAAAAATCTGGATATCAAGCTCCATGGGGATCTTCCTTGGCATGAAGCAGCAATCTAATGGTTTCATCAAACAAACCGAACAGGTCTTTTGCCATGTCGTTGCCGCCAACGGTAAAAGGCAGAGCGACGACGGGAATGCCGGTGTGTTCACTTAGCCAGACTGACGAACGCTCTTCCTGATAGGCGGCCCGCAATATCATGCGCGCCTTTTTGTTGCGGGCGAGTTCGACTACGCTCGAAAGATGGTTGACCGTTGGCGCAATTCCGGGCTTCGGTTCCAATGACGCCAGTTGTAGCAGACCGAGCCAGCGGTTGAGATAGATCCAGCTGTCGTGTTGCACCAGTATCGGTGTGCCGCGCAATATTGCTCCTTCTTTTTGCCAGCGAGCCATTGCCGCACGCCAGCGATTCAGGAAATCATCTCCCCGCGAATCATAGAGCGCACCATTGCCAGGATCGATTTTCTTCAGGCGTTTCACTAGTGCCTCGGCAACGCGAAGAATGTTATCCGGATCGGTCTGGATGTGTGGATTGCCAGCAGCATGTACATCACCCATGGAGCGATCGACAGTTTTTGGAATGCCGAGTAGGACAACCTGTGCAGCAGCCTCGAAATAGCCATCACTGCCCGGCTGCACAGATTTACCACCAGCCTTGCGCAACAGTACTGGCAACCAGCCGACTTCAAGATCGGCGCCGGTGCAGACAACGAGGTCGGCGCGACGCATGCGTGCCATCAGACTCGGCCGCGCCTGGATGTGATGCGGGTCCTGCAACGCACCGGTGGCAGAGATGACGTTGACGCGATCGCCCCCGAGTTCATTCACCAGCGCCTGCCATTCCGGTTCGCAAGCGAAGACGTTAAGCTGGGCGAACGTTGGCGCCGATATCAAAGATAAGTACAGCATAAGCAATAGTCGTTTCATTGTGCCAGGTTCCTAGTAGCTGTGGGCGCCGTGGGAGCCAAGACTCATCACGTATTGCAAGTAGACCTGTGAATCAGCGGTCGGCGAAGACAGATCGTAGTTGTACTGCAGGCGAATCCGGCTGAACTCGCTTCGTGCATAGTCCATCATCACGCTGCTGCGGGTGGGTGCGTTTCCTGCCGGATCGAGAGCGCCGGTGTTATCACTATTGAGCCAGTCGTAACGGGCGCCAATGCGCCAGTGTGGTCGGAAACCATAAACCGCCTGCGCATAGCCGCCGGTCTGGGTGCCACGGTAGGCCACCGCCCCGGCGCCGGCTGGATCGAACATCCCGTTCTCGCTGCGTTGCAGCAACTCGGCAACGATCACCAGGTTTCGCTTGGTCCAGTCGCCGCCTTCCGCCCACTTCCAGACGAAGTCCAAGCCGGCAATATTGCTCGTACCGGTGAAGCTGTCTGGAGTGGTCTCATCCCCCGATTCGCGGCCTTCGGCCGTCGCCTGAACATAGGACAGGCCCAGGCGCCAACTCTTGCTGATGCCAACGTCACCACCGGTGCGGGCGAAAAGCGTCCGCGTACCAGCTCCCTGGTTAGCGGCGCCGCCTGCCGGAAAGCCGTTCCCTCGCAACAGTTCACCACCGATTTCCAGGTAGCGATCCACCGGCGCCAGTACGGTGAATTGAATGCCGTCATCGGCAAGACGGTTGCCGAGCAGGGCGCGATAGACGAGTGGCGTATCGACAAATTCCCAGGTATGAGAATGACGGGAATTCTGGTAACCGATTCCAGACAGCATGCGCCCGGCCTTGACGGCCCAGCCGCCAGGCAGCCCCACCGTTTGAATGAAGGCCTCTTCGACCTCGACCGTGTTCTCGGGCGTCAACGCGGCAGTGAAACGCCCAAAAAAACGATCATCGATATTGGCACTCATCACCAGTTCCGATTCGCCGATTGAAAGCCCTCGGGCACCCGGACCGGTTTCTTCGGCGAGAGAAATACCACTGATCGTGTAATTGTCGGGGTCGGCCGATAGGTTGGCGTAGGTTCCGGACAGGATAAGTGAAATGTCGGGATTAAAACTCTTATTGTTGCTGGTTGTATTTGCTGCGTGTACCGGCGTCGTGGCCACTACGACTAACGCGATGCAACACGTTGCACGGACTATTTGCTGAATCATCAGGGCTCCTCAACTTGGTAACTCCTCCAGCGCCATGGCGCTGGAACTCACTGATATTGCTAGTGTTGACCGGAAATACCGGGAGGTGCGCGGGTAGATACGTGGGCGGATGCGTTAGGAAGGTATGCATATTGTGCCTGCAAAATCATCATCGCAAGCATTGTGGGCATGGCGACAACTATCGTGTCGGCCTGGGTTGCGCTCATATGCGTCACGATGACGCAAATCTCGCAGTCCTGCTGATCTGTCTGAACAGCGTGCTGGTACGGATGGGCCGCAAGCACCACCATTTGCAGGATAAACATTAGCGCCAACAGGGTAAACGACTGTTGCTGGCGTTGACGTCTCTGGGTGTCGCGTGCGAGCGTTTCTGTGTACATAAGCACCGCTAGTTTAGTTTACGGCCTATAACCGTACAAGAGTGGCGGGGCCGTTATGGATAGTCTTTCGATGAGTTATCCAAGTGGCCGCTTCTGGCCGATAGCGGACGCGCAGTCGGTCTCCAGGCTAAACTGAGCGTTAGCGTCTAAAAGTAGATGATTCAGAATTCTTTTTTTACCCCGTGAACTCGATTCTACAAATCAGGTCACGTTCGCGTTAATCGTAAAATAAAACGTTGCTCCTTTTCCGGTTTCCGCTTCGGCCCAGACCTGCCCACCGTGACGGTGGATTACCCGCGCCACTGTCGCGAGTCCGATACCGGTGCCCGGAAACTCGGTACCGTGCAACCGCTGGAAAGCGCCGAACAGCTTGTCGGCGTACTTCATGTCGAAACCGGCACCATTATCACGCACGTAGAAAACCGGTTCACCCTTGATCGACTGTTGATCCAATTCGATGCGGGCGTTTTTGGTCCGGCCAGTATATTTCCAGGAGTTATCGAGCAGGTTCGCGAGTGCGATTCGCAGCAGGTGGCTGTCGCCCGCGGTAACGAGATTGGGTGTGATGTGAACCTCCACTTGCCGCTCCGGCTCACCAGCGCGCAACTCGGTTACTATCTCAGCCGCCATCGCGCTCATGTCAACACTCTCCGGTTTCAATTCGGCGCGGCTGATACGCGACAGTTGCAGCATGTCATCGATCAGCATGCCCATGCGCTGGGTAGCACTACGAACCCTTCGAAGGTACTCGTGGGCCGTGTCATCAAGTGAATCGGCGTGGTCTTCCATCAGGGCACGGGAGAAGCCGTCCACTGCGCGCAGGGGCGCACGCAAGTCATGGGAAACGGAGTAGGAAAAGGCAGTAAGTTCCCGATTGGCTGCTTCAAGCTCGTTGGTGCGTTCTGCCACCAACTCCTCGAGACTTTCACGATGTCGCTCTAGCTCGCTGGCGGTCTGTTCATGTTCGTGCAACTCCATACACAGTGAAAGGAAATCAGCCACTGCGCTGGCAAAATTCTGTTCGTCGGTTTCCCATGCACGGGTGCCACCCACGTGTTCGCAGCACAGGACGCCAATTGCGATGCCTGCCCGGTGCAGGGGTGCGTCCAGCATAGCCCCGACACCATTCTGTGTCAGGTAACCGTCTGCGAACTCGCGTGTCTCTGGTGCTATTCGCGCATCTTCGGCCGCGATCACTTCGTTCCGGTTGAGTGCCGTAAAATAGTTCGGATACGTCGCCCCTTCGAGGCACACCCCTTGCGTGTGCTTATTCGGGGCCAACTCAAACAAATCAAGACAACAAAGCTCGCTGTCGTCGTTACCCAGCCGCCAGACACTCACCCGCTCAACCCCTAGTGTCTGCGCCACAGTTTCGGCAGTCTCCGCGATTACGCGCTCGATGTCTCTTGTCGCGTAAGCCTGATAATCCGCCAACTTGATGAGTGCGTCCTGTTGTCGTTTCAGGCGTCGTTCGCTCTCCTGAAGTTTCACTTCGGCCTGTTTGCGTTCACTGATGTCGATTGCCAGGCCCAGGAATCCATTGATATCACCCGCATCGTCATAAAGGGCAGTAACCGTGAGCAACACCGGAAACCGGCGGCCGTCCTTGCGGATATAGGTCCATTCATGCTCGTTCGGCAGGTTGCGGCGCGCCTTGGCCACGAAGACTTCAAAACCCGGTTCGATGGTTGTACCAAGCTCTGTAGAAAACTCCTTGGCACGTTTTTCGATCTCAGTGACATCGTGGAATATCGCTGGCGTCTGGCGGCCGATCAACTCTGGAGCGGTGTAGCCGAGCATGCGCTCCGCGGCGGGATTGAAACTGGTAATTAAACCATCTGGCGTGCCACTGACAATGGCATGCCCGGCATAGTCAAGTATCGCTTTGTTCAGGGTTTCGCTCTGGTACAGGGCGCGCTGCAGGCGTTCACTCTGTTGCCGACTCTCGCGGCTCACGGCGGCACCCATCACCACCGTCATCAACATGACGGACAGTCCGCCATCTTGAGGGATTTCTACAGAACCAACACGCCCCAGAATTCCGATAGTAGTGGAAATCATGATCGGCAAGGTCGCGAGAAACATCCACAGCGCAAAACTCGTTCGTCGCACTCGGTACATGCGCGCAAACGCGTACACCGAATAGACAATGACCAGGTAAAAAACCAGCGCGCCGACACCGAACAATGGCGTCGGCTCTCCCTGCGCGTGCCACACCACTTCCCCCCAGGGCATTTCGAAGGATTGCGCCGCAGGCAATGATGCGAATTGGTAACTGTAGGGACTGAACAAATTGACGATGAATGCCAATGCAAGCACGGCATTCGCGAGCACGATCAGGCCTTTTGAACCGAACCCCGTAGTCAGCAGAACGAACCAGCTATACACGATCACCGCCATCGCCAGGAGCGCATGATCCCATTTTGCCCCCATCGCCAGTCCATGTGGCGAATCTACCTGGATGTTGATCGCGGTTTCTATGCCATACATGCCGACCAGAAAACTGAACAGCGCAAACAGCGCCAGGCTCTTGTCCATTTCCACCCGTCTCGCAGCGACAACATGGGAAATGCCGACATAGAAGCAGATGCCGGAGAAGAGGCCCATCATTATTGGCAAAATGTGCATAAAATATTTTTTACACCCTGCGCACGGCAACTCGCTATCAATTAACTATAAACCATTTATTCCGCGGGTTTTTGCCGGCACAGGAACACAGATACAACGCGTTTATGCGAATGAATAGACATTCTGGTCCTGTAAAAGCACCATCAAGCACTAAAAAGACGCGGCCCTGAAAGAAAAATACCGGATACCGGACCACCACGGTCCGGTTTCTCCGCCAGCTTTCCGGGCAACTCATACCCCAAACTCACCCGTTTCCGGCCAGCGACTCGCCGCATCGTATACCGCCAATCTGATATCGAGCCCGAGATTGTTCGGGTTTTTGAGCGATTTAACGGAATATAAGTGTTTAGTGAAATGCTGAGATTAATAAATTCAGGCCACCGATAAAAATTGGTGAATAGCTCTTATTTGCATTCAGACCTAGAGTGCCCTTCTCGGTCCAGATTCCTCGACCCGGTATTCCAGCAAACTGCCGCAAGAGCAGGTCACGCACTATTCAGGAGGTGAAAATGCTAGTTGAAGAGATCATGAACACTGGCGTTCGTGTTGCGTCGCCGGACAGCAGCATCAGCGACGTCGCAATGACCATGTGTTTTAACAAGATCAGTGGTATGCCCGTCGTCGACGAAAACAACGAAATCGTCGGCATTATTTCCGAGAAAGATATATTGCGGGCGATGTATCCCGACGTTGCTGAATTTATGGGTCAGGGAATGAATATGGGTCGCGTCGATTTCGAGGCCCTGGAATCAGAATACCGCGACCTGATCAGCCTGAGCGTAAAGGACCTTATGACAAAAAACGTGCTGACGGTTACCCCCAAGTCACCCATCCTTCGCGCCGTTTCTGTTATGTGCGCCAACCGGATTCGTCGTATACCCGTTGCAGTCGACAACAAGTTGCTGGGCATTATCAGCATGGGCGACGTGCACAAGGCCATTTTTCACAACAACATCAAACAAACTCTCAATCCCGGAAACCTGGCTAGCACAAGCCATCAGGGCGCGACTCTGATCAGATAGGCTACATAAATATGGGGGTCTGGGCAGAAAACCCTATGCTCAAAGAACAGTTCTTGCGCTGAAGCTGACAATTCCGCCGGTCGATAATTATCGGCCTTGGCGGTGCTCAGCCCCCTTGAGGAACGCAGTCAGCTCCGGATTGGCGTAAACGCCATAGGCATCGACCAGCACTCCTTTCGTCCCGTCGTGGCTTTCAATAGCAAACACAATTGATTCATCAGCAGGATTGGTGATGCCTTCGAACCGGTAGTGTTCGACTATGGTTAACTCTGCTGCTTCAAATCGATGGCCGCTTTCCATGGCCTGCATTTTATTGTCGATTAACTCGAAGTTGGCGCCAAACCCCCGGCTTTTAAGGCCGTCAACGGCTTCGGTCATGGTGGAATAGGGTTCCATCGTTTTTTCCTCCGTTCCTGTTGCAGGTGCGGTCAGACAGTATTTCACCCAAGGTGATCATTCTGTAGCGCGTCCCGTGCCGCTTCGTTTATTTACGTTCTCCGGTTTGCCCCGGGTTAGCCTTTCTTAAGTTCGGCTTCTAGCAAGTTGATATGTTTTCGCATCAACTCATCGAATCGGGGTGTGGGACCGGCATCCTCATACATCGGGTCACCAAACTCATCTTCCGCAACAACACGCTCGCCCTGGATATAAGGGAAGGCCTCCTCCAGTTCGAAAAGAGCGGCGGATAATAAGTCGGTAATAATCTGGGCTTGCGTGCGCCCGGGATACATATCTGAAAGTGCGCCGATACCTGCAGCAACATGTATCGGCAGACGGATCTGGTAATCACGTACTGTTCGTTTCTCGCCCGCCTTTTCCTGCCATTCTCCAGGCAATTCCTTGATTCTCACGTCACCTCCTACGGCTGTGCCGGTTGGTTTCAAGTGATTACCACTCCATAGGTTTGTCTATTCTAGTACGTACGCGCTTGCGCTTACATATCCCCTAAAATCCGGTGGGAGTTGTCCTGCTGCATTTCATCCGGCATGTAACACACGAACCGGCCTCGATTTCTATTCTCGGGTTTGCCTCGAGGTAACAAGGAGTAGTGCCGCAACAGACAGCACCGTAAGACCCGCTGCGGTGAAAAAGGCAGTCGATTCACCAAACCACTGCCAGAGTGCGCCAAACAATACCGCGCCGGGCAAGGCAAGCAATCCCGCCGTCATGTGATACAAACCGAAGGCCGAGGCCTTCTGGCCCGGCATCGCATGGTCACCGATCAAGGCACGCTCCGCGCCCTCGGTAAAGGCAAGGCTGCCGGCATAAGCCAGAAACAGTATCCAGATGATCAATTCACTGGTAGCGGTAATTCCCAGCGCGATCAGCACGACCACCCGCATACTCCAGCCTGCTACCAGAACCGGCAGACGCCCGAATCGATCCGACCAGTCGCCGCCCGGAATTGATACCAAAACCTTGACCGCACTTGCCGCTGCCCACAGCAGGGGCACCCAGACAATTTCCAGACCACGTGCCTGTGCCCACAGCACCAGGAACACCTCTGGCGTTGTTGCCAGCGCCAGACCGCCAGCGGCCACGATCAATGCCCGCAACCTGGCGTCCAGCGCATGCCAGGAAAAGGAAACCGTTGTTGGTGCGACCGACTCGATGCTTGTGCTGGCAGGCAAACCAAGCCATAGCAATACGATCACCAGCACACCGGGCACGACAGACAGTAAAAAGACATTATGTAGCTCGAAACCCCATGCCAGTAGCCCGAACGCCATGAGCGGGCCAACCACCGCACCGCCATGATCGAGCGCTCGCTGAAAACCGAACGCCCTGCCCCGCAGATGGCTGTCCGTACTTGCGGCAATGAGTGCGTCACGCGGTGAAGTGCGCAAGCCCTTGCCAACCCGATCCAGAAAACGCATCAACAACACCCATGACCAGCCAAAGGCAAGGCCGATCAAGGGTCGCCCGGTGTTCGACAGGCCGTAGCCGCCAATCAACAGTCGTTTTGGATTCCAGCCGCGGTCCGCGAGCCAACCGGATACGAGTTTCAGGATGCTGGCCGTGGCCTCGGCAACACCTTCAACCAGACCGACAATGGCAGGCCCTGCGCCGAGTGTGGCAACAAGAAATATGGGTAAAAGCGGTGTGATCATTTCACTGGCCGCGTCGTTCAGGAACGACACCAGACCGAGGACAATGACAGTACGAGGAAGAAACGCGGTTGCCATGAACGACATCACACCACGTTTAGGAACTCATTGCAGCAACCCGTGCGGGTGCACGTGCGCCAGGATCAAAGAAATTACGGGATTCGAAAAAGAAAAACCGGCGTGCTGATTCAACTCAGCACGCCGGCGGTATTACGATATTAGCCGAGCATTGGGCCGGAAGGGAAATGCTGGCGTGCCTGGCGGCTGCCGGAACGCTTCTTGTTACTTCCCGGTGCCTTGCCTGACGGCCTGCCCTTGCCCTTGCCGAACTTGGGCTTGCCACCCTTACCATCTTTCGGTGCAGCACGACGCTCATCGCTGGAGCGATCATTGCCTGATGCACTACGGCGCGGACCACCGTTGCCATTGCGTGGCTTGCCATAGGTCTTGCCCTTTGGCTTGAAACCACCGCCGCTGGGCCGACGGCCGCCACGCGGTTCCGGCGTTGTCGGTTCCATGCCTTCGACTACCTCACGCTTCAGCTTTTGACCTGTCAGGCGTTCGACGGCTGAAAGCTTGTCCCAGTCGCCGGGGCCGATCAGGGAAATTGCATTACCTGACGCGCCGGCACGGCCGGTACGGCCGATTCGGTGAATATAGTCTTCGGCCACCATTGGCATATCAAAGTTAATGACATGACTGATGCCCTTGATGTCGAGACCGCGAGCGGCCACGTCAGTCGCGACCAGCAAGCGGAACTTGCCATGACGCATGTTCTCGACAGTACGCTTGCGCTTGTTCTGACTCATGTCGCCATGCAGCGCCGCACTCTTGTGACCCTGGGCCATGAGGCTCTTGGCCAACTTGTCGGCAGCACGCTTGGTCGCGGTAAAAATCACCGCCTGTGTCATATCGGCATTACGCAAATGGTGGTCCAGCAGGTCATGCTTGTGGTTCACGCTGTCTGCGTGGTGCACATGTTGCTGAATGGACTTGTGACGCTCGTTGTTGACGGCCAGCGCAATCTGCGCGGGATTCTTTAGCAACTGTTGTGCGATCTTCAGCACGCGACCTTCCAGCGTAGCGGAGAACAACAGTGTCTGACGGTCACCCGGGGTTGCGGCCGCAATCATTTTCACGGCATCGACGAAACCCATGTCGAGCATGCGGTCGGCTTCATCCAGGATCAGCACTTCCAGGCGCGAGAAATCGACGCGGCCCTGTTCCATGTGGTCCATCAGGCGACCCGGTGTTGCCACCAGCAGATCCAGCGGGTTGCGCAGCATTTTCATCTGCGGCGGATAAGGCATACCACCAACGACGGTGCCGTTGGAGAATTTTACAAACTTGCTGAACTGGCGAATGTTGTCATTCACCTGCATGGCCAGTTCGCGCGTCGGTGTCAGCACCAGCACGCGTGGGCCCTTGCCATTCTTGGTAGAAGGCTTGAGCAGCTGTTGTAATGCCGGCAGAACAAATGCCGCGGTCTTGCCGGTGCCGGTCTGGGCAGACGCCATCAGATCACGGCCGGCCAGAACAACGGGAATTGCCTGACGTTGAATTTCGGTTGGCTCGGAAAAGCCACTTGCCTCGACTGCCTGCAGCAGTTTGGCGTCCAGATTTAAATCTTTAAAATGCACAATAACACCCCTGCCCACCGGTTCTGGCGGACAATTTCGTAGGTAAATAAAACGAACTAAGGAGGAATGTCTGTGATGACATCACTCGACCTGGTTCACTAAGCTGTGGTCTTGGCCGTAGCCTTGGCACCCACAGGACGCTGCTAACCAGATTACAAGTGATGAGAAAAACACGTGGAAGGTCAGAAACGCTCAGCCTCTGTATTAGAGGTGGCGCGACTATACAGGGCGAATCACAACAAAGCCAGCGATATTATCATTCGGAAGTGTCCGGCTGCGGCACCAGCGGAGAGCCACATTGCCGGCAAAAATAGAGCTTTTTCCCTTCCTGGATCTGGTTGTGTCGGCGGGCGGTCAATTCGTGCCCGGTGCAGTCGCACTGGTAGGGAAAGCGCTGATACACGCGTTGCGGAATCCCCTCCATATCGTAACTGCAGGTACGGCTGGCATCGGCGCCGAAATCGGCCATCAGCTGGCGCCACTCCTTGCCATGTGGGCGAATACGCCGCAAACCGTATACCATGTCGGTGATATAGTGCGCCACTTCATGCGGCACGGTCACCGCCAGGTTGTCGTCGAAATACTTGGCGAACAGGTACGGATTATATCGAATCACGCGCTCGCCCTTTTGCACCCGATACATGCCGGCAGCCCTGCCTTTGAGGTCGAAACGTACCGTCACCTGACTGAAATCGGCGCCAAACAACTGCTGCGCGCGCTCGACATATTCGGCCGTGGCTTCCACCACCCGCTTCTGTTCCGAAATGCCAATGGGTTGGATAATTTCCATGTCTCAGGCCTTTGGCGCTCCCTTGAGAAAGGTATCGCGGTCTCGCGGATCCGGGACCTCGTTGGCCAGCAGAGCGTAGAGCTCCGTGACGGAACCAGTGCGGCGCGATGCCTTGCGTACCAGCATCGCTGCCAGGGGGCCGATAAAAGCTGCCAGCTGTTTGGTCGCCAGATCCAGAATGGCCGGATCCCAGGCAGCCGGTTTCGAGTGACTAACCGGTTTCGAGACGGTATCACTCAATTCCGTTCGGGTGAGCTCGGAAGGTACGGACACCGGCTCAGCGGTATTCACCTCGTCCAGAATCTCTGCCGTTCTTGCCATGAATGCTGAACGCGCCTTGCCGGCTGGCACTGCACGCGCCAATCGCACAAACAGGTCTTCGAGCGAGGGTGCGTGATTCGCTTCCTTGCGTACCAGTAGGCTGGCCAGCGGTCCGATGTGCTGCACCAGGTCGTTTTCTACCCGGCGCAGAATTTCGTCATCCCAGTCGATGCTAATGGCCGGGGCTGCCTCGTTGGCCAAACGCGAACGAATAATGCGGGTGACCTCATCGAACACCGGTTCGGAGGTGGGCTCGAACTCGATGTCGATTTCAACCGTGTCGGTGTGATGGCGCACCTCGTAAAGCACGTGCTGCCGCTCATGCTTGTCCTTGCGTACGCCGAGATACTGGAACAGGTTGGAATACTCGTCGGACAGGCACCAGGCCACATCATAGAAAGAGCGTGAAACCAGCATCTGGTTAGAACCGGCAAAACTCATGATCCGTTGCGCCGTGTTGATGCCGTCGCCGAGCACATTGTACTGCTTGTTGATGTCGGTCACCAGCCGCACCGGCCCAAGGTTGACGCCGGTGCGAATTTCGTAGGGGATGGGTGCGGACATCTGTGGGGTGAGCACGCGATTGCGTAGCTCCATGGTTGCCTTGATCGCCGCCTCGGGATCACCCAGCATGCAGAGCGCCACGCCATCGCCGGTATCAAGCACCACCCGGTCTTCCGGGTCGACATCAGCGATGGCTTCCGAGATCAGCTGATTGAAGTGCTCCTTGATCTCAATCTGCTGGTCAACGGAGCGCTTCGAATACCCGACAATGTCGGTGAAGACGACCGTTGACAGCCAGGTCTGGTTTTCCGAGTCTGTGTCCATACCAGCCCGACCCTAGAGCAGGCGGGTCTCCTGGTCTTCCAGCATATTCATTGCCTTCTCCAGGCTGCGACGCATGCGGTTGAATGCCGATCCCAGCACCGAGATCTCGTCATTGCCGGTCTCCTTGAACTCGTCTGCATCCATGTTGCCCATGCTGATCTGATTGGATATCTCGGCCATACGCGTCACCGGCTGAATAACGATGGCACGAAGCATCACGTTCAGCACGATAATGATGAACAGGAAGATACCGGCCAACGAGCCCATGAAGGTAGTAAAGGCCTTTTGCGCTTTCTCAATCGGGTATGCCATGGGCACTGAGACAATCTGCGCACCGATCGTTTCGTTCATTTTCCAGCCAAAACCGTTGGCCGAGCCATATTTGTCGAGCATGGTTTTCGGCGCGGCTCCGACCGTGCTGTGGCAGGCAAGACAGCCGGCATTCTTGATCGTGATCGGCCGGGCCAGGTACAGCGAGGCCCCGGTCGGTGTCTCACGCTGCCCGATCAGTTGTGCCTCTTCCGGGTTATTGCGGAACGACTGAACGATGTCTGCCTCCCAATCAACCGCGCGGTTACGCAAATTGGTTGGATTCAGTGTGGCTTCCTTGTAGCTGTACTCCGGGTGGTTTCTGCGCAGCTTGTCAAAACTCTGGGTGGCGGCATAGGCCGGCACGGTTTGCGGCAGGAAAGCGCGTGTCATCTGCAGGGTCAGTAGTGGCCGGATCTCACTGACGGTGTAACTGCGAATGGCCAGCGCCGCCTCCATCATCATACCGGCGTGCTGTACCACTTCCTCACGGGCGTTTTTCTGCAGGATGTTGTACGAAAGGTAGCCGGCAATCGCCAGCCCGATTGAGCAGACACCTACCAGCACCAGATTGAATTTTGCGACAAGTTTCATTTTTTGCTCCCGGGAATAATTCTTAGTTGATGTGACGGGCTAGCTGCAGTTTTTTATGGCCTTACTGGCAGCGGAAAATCCCCTGAGACTGAAGGACACCGGATGGGCTCTGGTCACCGGCCAGGTAGGCCAGAACCGAATATAAGCATTGAGTGCCTTGCCCTTGCGCATGTCGTTGACCGTCTGCGGGGTGATGGCAAAGCGCACCGACTGTTTACCGACAAGGACGGTTGAGGAAATTGGCTCCTTGCGGTCTACCTGGATCCGAAGATCGGAGAAAGTGGTATCGATATTGGAAGGAGTTACCAGCGTCAGGTTGTCGCCGTCGATCTCGGCATGCACCGAGATCGTACGATAGCCGTCCTGCATCTTCTGTGCGCTCGACTTGAGGTAGCAGCGCGGCGTATCGCCACCGTCCTTCGCTACCTGCCACGCAGCGTTGGCGCCACTTGCTGCAACACTGCACAGGCCTGCCAACAACACTCCCACCACGATCGTTCCGGTTTTTGATTTTTTATACATCTGGATCGCTCTCCCTTATCCGTAATTGTTTTCAGTACAGATCAGATCTTCATTGCCGTCAGAAATTTTTCCCGGTCGGCCGGGCTGTCTATTTGCCGCGCCAGGATTTCGACCAGTTGATGTGCATCCTGGGTCTGGGTCACGGCCTTTTTCACCAGCATCTTTGCCAACGGCCCGACATAGGACGCAAGATTGGTCTCGGCGCGTTGCACAATCTCGTCGGTCAACGCGACTGCACCGGTAATGTGGGAAGTACTCGTCGGTCCGGTGGTAACACCCCGGCTCGATGGAGAGGTCGTTGACCCGGAGTGTCGTACCGACTCGGGATCCGAGACCCGCGCCTTCTTCAGAAACTGGTTGCGACGCTCTTCGGTTGGAATGGTGTCGGCCAGCAATACGTACAATTCCTTGATGTCGCTGGTGCGCTTGCTGGCCTCTTTCACCATCAGCTTCGCCATGGGCCCGATCTGTGATGCGAGGTCCTGCACGACCTGCTCCAGGTCTGCCGACCGCCATTGCGTCGATGACATCGTGAGACGGCTGCCGCCGGTGGAAAAATCCGCATCAAAACCAACGCCGGTATCGACGCCGGTATCGCCCTGGACGCCGCCCTGCGCCGGTAACTTCGTCAGCACCGCGTCCACGCTCTGTGGACGGTCCGCGATATTCGGTCTTAACATCCAGTCGATCGTTAAAAGGAACGGCTCGCTGTACTGACTGGCACCAATCGAGACGGCCGGCGACAACGGATCCGGATCGCCCGCCTGTAGCGCCATGATTCGATCGGGCGCGCCCACCGGATTGGCGCCACTGATGCAGCGGTACAGGGTAGCGCCAATACCATAGAGATCTGTCCACGGCCCCTGCTTGCCGGTCGTGTTGTATTGCTCGATCGGGGCAAAGCCCGGTGTCACCATGCTGGTGACAGCTGATGTTTGACCCTCCATCGATTGCCGCGCGGCACCGAAATCGAGCAACACCGGAGAGCCGTTTTTTCGTAAATAGATATTCCCGGGCTTGATGTCGCGATGCAGGTAGCCTTGTGCATGCACGTCGCGCAGGCCCTTGAGAATTGGCACGACGATCGATAGCAGGCGCTGCTCACTCAGAACGCCCTGCCCCTTGAGGTAAGCGTTTAGCGGCTGGCCATCCTCGTAGTCCATAATAAGGTAGGCGGTGCCGTTGCCTTCGAGAAACCGCGATACCCGAACAATACTCGGTGCCTTGAACTTGGCCAGTATGCGCGCCTCGTCCAGGAACCGGTTGAGCCCGTAGCTGTAAACTTCCTGGTCCTGGTCCGACTTGGGTGCGACAGTAATGCCATCGCCGGCGCGTAGCGCCACGTTGGTGGGCAGGTATTCCTTAATGGCGACGTCGCAGGAAAGAGTGTGGTCATAACCCTTGTAGGTTATGCCAAAGCCGCCAATACCCAGCACCGGCCCGATTTCAAAGGAATCGATGCGCGTGCCTGGCGCCAAATAGTGAAGTGTGGTCGACATCTCTCCTTTTCTCCTCCGTCTGACGCAATCCGTGCACCCATGTCTGTCAGATCGAACGCCGGGACAGGCTTATTATTCGAGTTATTCCCGGCAAGTCGCGAAATCATATCAACTTTTTCTGCATTACCCCACCAGATTGCTGGTGTATTGGCACTAATACCGCTTTTCTGCGCCTAGTCCTCCAGTGTCTCCCAGCGCCGGTAACAACTTTCCAACTCCCGGGTGACGGCATCGAGCCGGGCCAGGGTATCGCTAATCCGGGCCTGTTCCTGCTGGTAAAAGCCGGCATCGCTGATCTGTGCCTGCAACTGGGCCTGTTCCGCCTCCAGCGCCTCGATCTTTGCCGGCAAGGCGTCCAGTTCACGCTGCTCGTTGTAGCTCAGTTTGCGTGGCTTGTCGGCGGCGGTTTTTTTGACCGCCGGCGCCACCCTGGTCTCGGTCGCCGGTTCAGGTTTGGGCTTCTGTTTGGCCGACTCCCTGGTATTTTCCTGGGCATAGTGCAGCCAGTCACTGTAGCCACCGACGTACTCGCCGACCTTGCCGTCACCCTCGAACACCAGCGTGCTGGTCACCACGTTGTCCAGAAATGCCCGGTCGTGACTCACCATTATCAGCGTGCCGTCGTATTCCGTTAGCAACTCCTCCAGCAGTTCCAGGGTCTCGACATCGAGGTCGTTGGTCGGCTCATCGAGCACCAGCAGATTTGCCGGCTGGGCGAATATGCGCGCCAGCAACAGGCGGTTGCGTTCGCCACCAGACAGGGTGCTGACCGGCGATTGCAGGCGCTCAGGCGGAAACAGGAAGTCGCGCAGGTAGCCTGATACGTGGCGTGGCTTGCCGTTGACGGTCACGGTCTGGCCACCGCCGGTAAGATTGTCCATTACCGATTTTTCCGGGTCGAGCTGTTCCCGTTGCTGGTCGAAGTACGCAGTCTGCACACGCGTGCCCCGGCGAATACGGCCACTGTCGGGCCGCAGCTGATCCAGCAACAGTTTGATCAGCGTCGATTTGCCAGAGCCGTTGGGGCCGACGATACCGACGCGATCGCCGCGCATGATCGTGGTCGAGAGATGACTGATCACGGGCTTGTCATCAAAGGCAATGCTGACGTCCTTTGCTTCGAACACCAGCTGGCCGGACTCGTCACCATCCTGCAGTTGCATCCTGGCCTTGCCAATCCGGTCACGTCGCTGGCCGCGTTGCTCGCGCAACGCCTTCAACGCACGCACCCGACCCTCGTTACGTGTGCGCCTCGCCTTGATCCCCTGGCGAATCCACGCCTCTTCCTGCGACAGCTTCTTGTCGAACTGTGCATGGTGGCGGGCTTCGACTTCCAGTTGCTCGGCCTTGCGACGAACGTAATCATCATAGGTACCGGGCCAGGAAGTCAGCTGGCCACGATCGAGCTCAATGATGCGCGTTGCCAGTCGGCGTACAAAGGCGCGATCGTGACTGATAAACATCAGTGCACCCGGGAAGTCGAACATAAAATCTTCCAGCCAGGTGATGGCCTCGATATCGAGGTGGTTGGTCGGCTCGTCGAGCAACAGGATATCGGGTTCACATACCAATGCGCGCGCCAGCATGGCCCGCCGACGCCAGCCGCCCGACAGCTCATGCATGCTGACTGCCCCATCAAGACCGAGTCGCGACAACACCGACTCGATGCGTTGCTCGATCTGCCAGCCGTTGGCTACCTCAATTTCGTGCTGCAGCTCGGCCACGTGACGGGTATTACCATCGCTTGCATCAAGCGCCAGTGCGTCCACCGCATGATGATAGTCGGCCAGCAACTTCCCCAGTTCAGGCAGGCCACTGGCGACCACATCGAAAACCGAGTCGTCGATGTCAGCTGCCACTTCCTGTGCCAGGTGTGCAATGCGCATGCCCGGCCGCAACCAGCGTTCACCGTCGTCCGCGACCACCTCACCAGTGATCACGCGCATTAGTGACGACTTGCCTTCACCGTTTCGGCCGACCAGGCACACGCGTTCGCCGCGGCGGATTTCGAAGTCCACCTGGTCGAGCAGCGCATGGTGCCCAAAGGCAAGCGAGACGTTATCCAGTCTAAGTAACGGCATGGGTCGGTTTGATTATTTAGCGGCGGACAATCAAGAGGGGTTAAATTCGACCGCGGCGGTGGCGATCAACGCCGCGGTAATCTTTTCAATCTGCTGTGACAGTTGCGTATCGTCATATGGAAGTGCTGGCACCTTGCCCCATATCGGCGCAGGCCATGCCGGGTCGGTGCGATAGCGAACAACATGATGAACATGAAGCTGTGGTACCACGTTGCCCAGGGCCGCGATATTCAGCTTGTCCGCTTTAAACTCAACCTGCAGCACCCGGGCAAGCGCAGAGGATTCGTGAAGCAATTGCAGCTGGTCAGCCTCCGGCAACTGGTAGATCTCGCTAACACCGTCGCGATCCGGTACCAGGATGGTCCAGGGGTAATTGGCGTCACGCATCAGTAGAATGCGGCACAAGGTAAAGCGCCCGAGTTCGACGGTGTCCTGGGCGAGTTGGGGATGAAGTGTTGCCATGTGTATCTGTGCCTGCTGCTGACTAATGCCTGGTTCGGGAAACTGTTCCAGTAATCCGGTTAGTAGTGCGGTGGTGGCGGCTCATCACTGGCTGATCCGGCCGGTCCCGATGACACCTCCTGGAGGATCGCCCGGAGACGATCCAGCTCGTGCTGCAATTGCTCGATCAGCTTCTGCTGCTCGAGATTGCTCCGCGTGAGGCTGTCTATCGCCGCTTCCTGATGCGTTAACCGGATCTCCAGATCTGTTACGCGTGATTCCAGTGCCATTACCGTATTTCCATCCAGTGTTGAGATCGGGAAGGGATGCTATCATCCGGTGAGACCTAATAATAACATCGGGACAGAACCGGAATCTTCGCCCGTGACGCGCCTAAACACGATTTACCTCATTCTTGCCGCGGGCATCGCCGTCTGGGTGATCGTTATTTTCAATCGCCTCGTGCGCGACAAGAACCGGGTACTGGCGGCCTGGAGCGACATCGACGTGCAGCTGAAACGCCGGCACGACCTGATTCCCAAGCTCGTTGACGCCGTCAAGCAGTATGCCGCCTTTGAAAAGGCGACCCTGGAGGGGGTCACCGCGTTACGTACCCGCGCCGAACAGGTTCAGGATCTGGGCGAACTCGGTAAACTCGAGTCTGCCATCAGCAGTGACGTTCGCCGGCTGATTGCGGTGGCCGAACAGTACCCGGACCTCAAGGCCAACCTGAGTTTCCTGGATCTGCAGCAAAACATCTCCGACGCGGAAAATCATATCCAGATGGCACGTCGCTACTACAATGGCTCGGTACGCAATCTCAATACCCGCATCGATTCGTTCCCCGACATGATCGTCGCCCGGTTGTTTGGATTCCAGCCGCGCGATCTATTCGAAATGGAAGACAAATGATTCGCTGTCGCCCCCTGCGTTGCGTTCACGCCGCCCTGCTTCTGGCGTTGCTGCTGCTTTCCGCCAACGCCTCTGCGGTTGAGGAGATCCTGGGCTTCCACAGTGACATCACGGTGAACCGGGATGGCACCATGACCGTGCGCGAAACCATCGCGGTAAAGGCGGAAGGCCGTAAAATCAAACGCGGCATCTATCGCGATTTTCCCACCACGTACAAGGACAGACTGGGAAATCGTTACCAGGTCAGCTTTGATGTCATCCGCGTGGAACGCAATGGTCAACGCGAGGACTATCACACCAAGGCGCAGAGCAATGGCATTCGCGTCTACTTCGGCCATAAAAACCGTTTTCTCTCCCACGGCGAACATGAATATGTGCTGACTTACCGCACCAGTCGCCAGCTGGGATACTTCAAAGATCATGACGAGCTGTACTGGAACGTTACCGGCAACGGCTGGGACTTTGTCATCCAGACGGCCAGCGCATCGGTACAATTGCCGACGTCAGTCGATCCTTCCACCATCCGCATAGAAGGTTATACCGGTTCGTACGGAAGTAGCGGACAGGACTACCAGGCCGCGGTCGAGAACGGTCGCGCCGAATTCATCACCACGCGCAGCCTCGGTCCGCGGCAAGGCCTGACCATTGTCACCCTATGGCCCAAGGGTCACGTGACCGAACCCACCGCCGCCGAAGAGGTGGCATACGTGTTAAAGGACAATCGTCACCTTGCGATCATGCTTGGCGGACTGGCGCTGGTTTTTATCTACTACCTATTTGTCTGGTCCAGGGTGGGTCGAGACCAGCCGGAAGGTGTAATCGTACCGTTGTATTTCCCGCCAAAGGGCTACTCCCCGGCCTCCATGCGGTTTGTCCGTAATCGCGGCTATGACGACAAGGCGTTTGCCGCCGCGTTGGTCAACCTTGCGGTCAAGGGCGCCATCAGCATTGATGAAACCGGGGACACGTTTACGATCCGACGTATTGCAGACGCGCCCGACGTGGAGAAAGCAGCTGGCGAAAACGCGTTGTTAAAAAAACTGTTAGGTAGCAGAAAAAAGATCGATCTGGAAAAATCCAGCCACGCCACCATTTCCGCCGCCATCGACGCGCACAAAAAATCACTGAAGCGCGACTACGAGCGGATCTATTTTGTGAAGAACAGCGGCTGGATCGTGCCCGGCGCGTTGCTGTCCATCGTGGTTTATTTGATTGGTCTTTTTAACGGCCCGACAGATACCGCTGGGCCGCTCACGTTTATGACCTTCTGGTTATCGATCTGGTCGGCCGTGGTTTATTTCTTGATTGTGAACCTGGTCAAGGCCATTCGCCGTGGCGGCATCGGCGGCATCGTGCATGCACTGATCATGGCTGGCGGATTCGGTTTCTTCGAAATAATGGGCATCTGGATGTTTTCCCAGTTTGCCTCACTCTCCGTCGTTGTCATGCTGCTGGCAATCGTCGGTGTCAATGTCGTGTTTTATCACCTGCTCCATGCCGATACCCGTGCCGGCAGAACGCTCCTCGACAAGGTCGAGGGCTTTCGGGAATACCTGGAAGTGGCAGAGAGCGAAGAACTGAAGTTCAAGGGCGCGCCTACCAAGACCACCGATCTGTTCGAAATGTACCTGCCTTATGCGCTGGCGCTGGACGTTGAACAACAGTGGGGGGAGCGCTTTAGCAGTATCTTTGAGAAGCTGAAACGCGACGGAACCGAGTACCAGCCGGGCTGGTACCACGGCCATCACTGGCATCACCACAATATCGGCACGTTCACCAGCGCCATGGGCAGCTCCCTGGGATCCGCGATTTCGTCATCATCAACGGCGCCCGGCTCTTCCTCCGGTGGTGGCGGTGGCGGATTCTCTGGCGGTGGTGGTGGTGGTGGCGGTGGCGGCGGATGGTGACGAACGCACTCAATTCGTGGCAGCATCGTAAAAATATCTATGAGTAACTTCGACACCTTCATTAGTGCGCTTCAGCGACTGCTGTCTGCCCTGTTCCTCCGCGACCTGGCAAGGCGCGTTGCAAACTATCGACGATCGACATCGGCGACCCCGGAAAAGGAACTGGCGGCCGCACTGGACAATCTTATTGATAGCTCGCTTGCCAACGCCACGCACAGTAACCAGCCCGATGCCACGAGTAACGATTCGCCTGCCACACAATCGCCGACACGCCCGGTCAAATCGTCGTCGGCTGAGTCACGAAAGACACTTGCGGGAGAGGATCATCCCGAAGAAACGGCACAGGATCGGAATCCGGCGACGAGAACCCACCATATTGCTAACGGTCTCGGACGGAAACTGTGGTCCAGCTCGCTGGAGCATATTCATGCAGCACATCGCTACGCACTTAAGGGCGACAGCACCAACGCAAAACTGCACACGACCATTGCCAAAGAGGCCATCAAAGATGCCTCACGTTACCTGAGTGATGACGAATACGAGGGATTTGTTGCCCAGATCAGGGCTGAGCTCCGCAGTCTTCCCGAATAGGGTGATGCTTCACTAAATTGCCGGAGTCGATATCAGACGTCGTCGGTGTCCATCTGCCCGCTGAGGCGACGGCGGATATGCGACCAGGAAAGGCCTGTGCTCAGCACCATGGCGATAAGAATTTCCACCAGGTAGGTGATAACGCGAATGTTATCGACTGACACCAGCCCCACATCGACGATCAGCCAGATCAGTGTGCCGAAGAAAGCGGTTGCCAGGATGAGCCCGATCAAACCCAGCGATCGCATCGCCGCGCGAATATAAATTGCCCAACCGACAACGAGCAGGATGCCGGCAAAGGCCTTGAGTGCGGTGACGGTCGGAAAATTGTTCTTGATCCAGTGAAAGTAGGAATAGCCTTCGGGATTGTAGGTGGCGAATACCAGCACCAGCCCTGCGACGAAGCGAAGCAGAAAGCCCTGCCAACCGATATCGATCGTTCGCGTCACGGTTCTCTCCCGTTGTCCCTGCTGGCTGCTGTCAGTCATTGGCGTTATTCCTCTTTACCCAAGTCTAATGGTAATCCGTAATGCGAAATGGCTCCAGTGTCACACTGACCACCTGCTTGTTCAGCAATTCAATCTCACCGCGATAGCGTGTGCTGCCATCGCTGCTGAATTCAAACAGATAGTTACGATACAGGGAGATTCGGCCACGCGGGCCACGACGTAACGCGGTCTGTCGGAGCACAACGCTGTCATCAAGAAACGTCACGCCGTCCTGAAGGCAGCGTGTTTTGCCGGCCTGGTGCGCCAGTTCTTTTGCCCGCAAGGCATCCAGCCAGTAGAAGAAGGCTAGCGCCGCGATCACAACCAGAATGAACTGAACCGGTGTCATCGCGGGTATCGCACCGGTTCGGGTTACTCCAGACCCTGGCTGCGAAGATAGTCCTCGTAGTTGCCGCCAAAGTCGACGATCCCGTCCGGCTTCATATCAATGATCCGGGTCGCCAGTGAGGACACGAACTCGCGATCATGACTGACAAAAAACAGTGTACCGGGGTAATTTTCCAGCGCCAGGTTCAGCGATTCGATCGATTCCATGTCCAGGTGGTTGGTCGGCTCGTCCATCACCAGTATGTTCGGTTGCTGCAGCATCAGCTTGCCGAAGAGCATGCGTCCCTCTTCGCCACCGGAAATGACCTTGACCGATTTCTTGATCTCGTCCTGGGAAAATAACAGGCGCCCGAGGGTGCCGCGGATCGCCTGCTCGTCATGTTCCGGCTGACGCCACTGCTCCATCCATTCCATGAGGGACATGTCTTTTTCAAAGGCCGAGGCATGGTCCTGAGCAAAGTAACCGATGTCGGCGTTTTCCGACCACTTGATGGTGCCGCCCTTCGGCGCCAGGTCATTGACCAGTGTGCGCAACAATGTCGTCTTGCCGATTCCGTTTGGCCCGATGACGGCAATGCGCTCCCCTACCTCGACCGTCATCGTCAGGTTCTCGAACAGGGGTTGATCATAACCGTTGGCCAGCCTTTCCACTTCCAGCGCCAGGCGATGCAGTTTCTTTTTTTGGTCGAAACGAATAAACGGATTCTGGCGACTGGACGGCTTGATCTCTTCAAGCTTGATCTTCTCGATCTGCTTGGCACGTGACGTCGCTTGTCGAGCCTTGGAAGCATTGGCAGAGAAGCGACTGACGAAAGTCTGCAACTCGGCTATCTGCGCCTTCTTCTTGGCATTGTCGGCGTACATACGCTCACGCGCCTGTGTCGCTGCCGTCATGTACTCATCGTAATTGCCGGGGTAGATCCGCAGTGCACCGTAATCCAGATCTGCCATGTGAGTACAAACACTGTTCAGGAAGTGGCGATCATGGGAAATGATAATCATGGTGCTGTTGCGGTCGTTGAGCACTCCTTCGAGCCAGCGAATGGTATTGATATCGAGGTTATTGGTAGGCTCGTCCAGCAACATGATGTCCGGGTCGGCAAACAGTGCCTGTGCCAATAGCACGCGCAGCTTCCAGCCTGGGGCAACGGCACTCATGGGGCCATTGTGCTGTTCGATCGGGATTTCCAGGCCTAGCAACAACTCGCCGGCACGCGCCTCCGCGGTGTAGCCATCAAGCTCGCCAAACTTGATTTCCAGGTCGGCCACCTGCATGCCTTCCTCTTCACTCATTTCCGGGAGTGAATAGATCCGGTCGCGTTCCGCCTTGACCTCCCACAACTCCTTGTGGCCCATGATAACGGTATCGAGCACCGTGTACTCTTCAAAGGCAAACTGGTCCTGACGTAATTTGCCAATGCGCTCGCTCGGGTCGTAGATGACGTTGCCCGAGGTTGGCTCCAGGTCACCGCCGAGGATCTTCATAAACGTGGATTTTCCACAGCCATTGGCGCCGATGAGGCCATAACGGTTGCCTTCGCCAAACTTGACGGAGATATTCTCGAACAGGGGCTTGGCCCCGAATTGCATGGTGATATTTGCGGTTGAAATCAAAGTTCTGGTCCGGCAAGTGGTTACAAAAATGCGGGCGCATTGTCGCACAAGTGGCGAAGGGTTTGCGACAGCGGGAGAAAGTTTTTAGTCGTGGTTGATCGTGACCTTCCGGCGCAATAGCTTGTTTTTACCGCGCCGGGTCTTCTCATCCACCCGTTTTTCCTTCGCCGCGCGAGTCGGTTTGGTCGGTTTTCTGGTCCTGGGTGTCACCGCAACGCTTCGAATCAGCTCGCGCAGGCGCTCGAGAGCAGCCTCCCTGTTCTTCTCCTGGCTGCGATACTGCTGTGATTTCATGACAATGACGCCGTCGCGGGTAATGCGATGGTCCTTGAGTTTGAGCAGCCGGTCCTTGTAAAAATCAGGCAGGCTCGATGCGCGAATGTCGAACCGCAGGTGAACCGCGGTCGAAACCTTGTTCACGTTCTGGCCGCCGGCGCCCTGCGCACGGATGGCGCTAAGTTCGATTTCGCTCTCGGGAATACTGACGTGGGTAGAGATTCTTAGCATCGGCAATGAGTGTAGTTAGCAATGCTGGCCCGCGACATAACCCGAGGACCAGGCCCACTGGAAATTGTAACCGCCCAACTCTCCGGTGACATCAACAACTTCTCCGACGAAGTACAATCCCGGGTGTGCCTTGCACTCCATGGTCTTCGACGACAGGCCGTCGGTACTGACTCCGCCAAGCGTGACTTCGGCCGTTCGGTAGCCTTCGCTGCCGGCAGGCTTAAGCTGCCAGGCATTCAGACTCGTCGCCAGTTGAACCAGCAGTTTGTCGGGGAACTCAGCCACCGGGATATCGGAATAACTCGGCCACCAAAGCAGTCCCAGTTCGGCCACCAGTTTCGCCGGTAACTGGCGTGCGAGTAGCGTGCGCAGCAGCGCCTTCGGGTGATCCTGCTTGAACGACTTGAGCAGTTGCCTGGCATCGATGCCCGGCAGCAGATCAATGCTGATTGCCTGTCCCGACAACCAGTAGCTCGACAGCTGCAGCATGGCGGGGCCACTCAGTCCACGATGGGTAAACAGCATGCTGTCGGTAAAGTGGTGGCGATTGGTGCTGGCCGAGACCACCAGCGAAACACCGGAGAGCCGGTCACACAAGTCCCGCGTGGCGTCGGTGAAGGTAAATGGCACCAGACCCGCGCGGGTGGGAAAGACCGAGAGGCCGTATTGTCGCGCCAACGCATAACCGAAACCCGAACCGCCAAGCGTCGGGATCGACAATCCACCGGTGGCCACGACAAGCGACTCGGTAATAAATTTCCCGAGCGTGGACTTCACCGTATAGGGCCGCTCGCCGCTGACGGATTCAATCTCGCAATCGGTGCGAACGGTAACGCCCGCTGCTTCGCACTCCGCCAGCAACATGGCCAGAATGTCCCTGGACGACTGATCGCAAAACAGCTGGCCCAGGGTCTTTTCATGAAACGGGATGCCGTGCTGTTTTACCAGCTCGATAAAGTCCCATTGGGTGTACTGGCTCAGCGCCGATTTGCAGAAATGCGGGTTTTGCGACAGGTAACGGCCGGGCTCAACATTCAGGTTGGTGAAGTTGCAGCGCCCGCCACCGGACATCAGGATTTTTTTGCCAACTTTGTTGGCGCGCTCCAGCACGAGTACACGGCGCCCGCGCTTGCCGGCAACGATGGCGCACATGAGGCCCGCCGCACCCGCGCCGAGGACAATGACATCATAATTGGCCATCAGTTTTCGCTATCCACGTCGCCGTCCAGATAGAACCACCTGCCCTGCTCCTTCACGAAGCGACTGATTTCATGCAGACGGTGGGCTTTGCCATTGACCTTGTACCGGGCGACAAACTCGACGCTGCCTTCCGTGTCATTTTGCATACCCCCCTGTGTCGCCACCAGCTTGAGGCCAATCCACTGCGGTGCGTCGTCCTGATTCAGACTCAGGCTGGCCGGTCGCGTAGACGGGTGCCAGGTCTGCAGCAGGTACGACTCGACTCCCAGCACGTAGGCGCTGTAGCGCGAGCGCATTAACGCGGCGGCCGTGGGTGCACTGGTTTTCTCGCCAAAATAGACTCCGCAACACTTGGCAAAACTATCTCCGCTGCCGCAAGGGCAATTATCAGACGGCTTCACGGTAAAAGTTTCCGGGATGGCATACCATATTATATGAACGTTATTACAGCGATCTGCAAATCACATAGCTTTTATGAACTTTTGCTGTTAACGGTTATGGAATATATTTCTTCGGCGCAGTCATATGCGACTGCCTGGAGCATACACTTACCCCATGAAGTATACCGTTGAGATTCTCCCCAGACTGGTGCAGATCAACGTTACCGGTACGGTACGTCGCCCTCAGGACTCCCTAAAGTTGCAGGAAATCTCCGACGCGCTTTTTGATCAACACGACATCACCCGCCACCTGTTTGATTTTCTTGATGCCGAAATCCTGTCAGACGACAGCAGTTCCTATGACGCGGGGGCCGCACCGGCAATAAGAGGCTTTGAGCATGAGGGTCGGCGCGTTGCCCTGCTCTACCGGGAGATTACCGCCCAGGACCGGATGATGGAGCGGGTGCTCAATGAATACGGCTACCAGGTAAAGGTGTTTGATGACAGCGATGATGCCCTGGAATGGCTAAAATAGACGGTTTTGGCTCCAACTGATTTCTCCTCCTGTACTTCCGACCGGCCTGTCCTTAATATGATCCAGCGCCGCCAGCAAGGCACGCCAACATCAAGTCTGCAGAGAATGGACGTCTACCCATGACACAAGCCGAATCGATATTCGAAGAACTGACCGTTGAGGATTTCGAAAAGATCAAGTCACGCGCGGTTGAGAAACAATTCAAAAAAGGCGATCTGATTTTTTCCGAGGGTGATGACGCCGACTATATCTACTTTATCGAGTCCGGCCGGATCTCGATCTATATTCAGACATTTACGCTAAAAGAGGATATTTGCACACTCGGCCCCGGAGAACACTTTGGCGAAATGGCTGTGTATTACAAAAACAAGCGCAATGCCTCTGCTGCCGCCGTGGAAGACACGACCGTACTTGGAATTGAAAAGAAATCGTTTCTGGATCTGGTAAAGACCGACCGCGCCATCGCCGACAAGATCAACTTCATCCTGGCGCGGCGCAATGAAGAGCTGATCCTCAAGGAAAACCTGATAGAAAACACAGGCCTAGCCAGCAAACACCTGCACGTCAGCATCAAGGGCGACCCATCCCTGCGCGAATCGACTTTCACCCGCGAACGTTACGAGAGCATGGTCGACAAGGTCCTGCCGAAACTGGTGCCGCAACTGGAAGAACTGTTGTTGAATCGCGGCGTCTACCAGGTATTTGTCGGCTTCAATAATGGCGAGGTCCGCACCGCGTCGGTATTCGATCCGTTCGGCGAGGAGCTACACCCGGTCAACAAAATCATTGATGAGGCCTATGTCGATCGACACTTTCCGGCGATCCCGTATGAAGAAAAGGCCTGGATGATAAAGCGTATCTACGGCGCCATCGCGAATGACACCAATTTTGACCGGCTTGCCGGCTACTTCAGGAAGTTTCTTGGTGCGTATTATGATCGCTGGGAACCGGTGCCCGTGGCCGAAATCAAAAAGACGCTGTCGCGACTCACCGACCTGCGCAGTATCCCGGATTTCTATTTACGCAATTTTGCGATCAGCATGACGCGGGATGCGATTCGCATGCAGTTTAACTGCGACGGTACGCACATTGTCAGCGCCGAAGACTACCAGCGCTTCCTGCAGGAGAACCTGGAATAGACCTAGCCCTGTTTCGGTTTACGCCAGCACAAAATCCGGTTGTTTGCCGGCATTGCATGGTCCTGCTCCAGCACCAGTCCGGCCTTTTCAGCTAGTAGATTCACCGCTTCGAAATCTCGAATACCACTTTCCGGGTCGCGCGCCTTCAGCCACTCATCAAACCGGGCATTACTGTCACTACTGTATTCGCCACGATAATTGAACGGACCATAAAGCATCAGTCGCCCGCCCGCCGGCAACAGCTTGCCGACACCATCGAACAGGCTGATCACTTCGCCCCAGTGCATGATGTGGGCTACGTTGGCGCAGAACACGGCATCGACATCTGGTGTCGACCACTCAGCCTGGGTGACATCGAGTAACAACGGTCCTCGTGTATTGGGCAGCCCGGCTTCGGCCAGCCATTGGCGAATACCGTCATGATGCTCCTGCCGATCGCTGGCGATCCACGTCAACCAGGGCATGTGTTCGGCGAAGAAGACGGCATGCTGACCGGTACCGCTGCCAATCTCCAGCACCGCCTTGTGCTCTCGGAGTAGCGGCCTGATTACCGACAGAATCGGGTCCCGGTTCCGGTCGCAGGATTCAGCGTAGGGTTTATTCATCACCCTTCCACGGCCGACCGCATCGCCGCTTCGTTGACCGGATATTGCAGCACCGCATGCAAGGGAAACAGGGTCTCGAGTTTGCCGACATACTCACGCTCGGTTTTATCCACCAGTACGACAATGCGTGTCGTCGGTGAGTATTTCTGAAGACTATAAAGAAATACGTCCAGGTTACTGACATTGATACCCGCGTAGTTATTGCCGAAACCGTAAAAGAACTCAGCCACAACCAATTCCGGCACCTGCTTTTTCAGCGCCTTGATGGCGTTGCGCATCGAAGTCAGCCGGACTTCTTCATAACCTGCGTCGCGGTAGAGCGCGGAAAAATTCGGATGCGAGGGTGATTCGACAATGGAAAACAGGACAGGTTTAGCCACGGCCTAAAGTTCCCTGAAATACGCAATCATGCGCTGGCGGGTTTTCTCATCGGGTAACCTGCCAATGCCCGCACCCATATTCTCTTTCATGTGATCGATACGAGAGGTGGCCGGTATGGCGCAGGTCACCGCGGGATGGGAAGCAATAAATTTAAGAAAGAATTGTGCCCAGTTATGGCAATCAATATCTGCGGCCCACCCGGGTAAAGGCTTTCCACGCACCGACTCGAACAGGTCGCCGCCGTCAAACGGTCGATTGATAATGACGGCCGTGCCGCGTTCCCTTGCCAGTGGCAACAGACGTTGTTCGGCCTCGCGTTCGCGTATGTTGTAGGTAAACTGGACAAAATCAAACTGATGATCGGTTAGCGCCTCGACCAGTTCGCCATGCCGTCGTCCGTGCGAGGTGGTGATACCAAGATAGCGAATCTTGCCGTCGGCCTTCATCGCCTTCAGTGTTTCCAGGTGTGACTCCCAGTCCAGCAGGTTGTGAATCTGCATCAGGTCGAAGCGCGCGACGCCCCATAGCTTGCGCGATAACTCCATCTGGTTGATGCCCGACTGTTTACCCCAGGTCCAGACCTTGGTGGCCGGGAATAGGGCCGCGGTGTTGTCCAGATGTTTCAGGCAATAACCGATGACCTCTTCCGAGGAGCCGTACATCGGTGATGAATCGATAAGGGCGCCACCGTTATCGAAGAATGTGCGCAGCACGTCAATGCGGGTCTTAAGCGCGGGTCGATTTGCACCCACATCAAACGTCTGCCAGGAGCCCATGCCGATTACCGGCAGCGATTCCCCGGTCGCGGGAATTGTTCTTGAAATCCGCTTCGACCTAGCGGCGCCGGCAGCATGGTGACTCGGCAGCAGGATTGCGCCCAACCCAAGCAGGTTGTGCAGAAAACGTCGGCGATTCAGGATCGGCATGTCACGCAAAGCAGGGTCCTCACAGCGTTCAATCTTTTATAACACAAAATGCTAGACTCAATTTCCCGGTAAATTCTCGAACATTTTCTGCTATGCCTGCTCCAGCTTCACAGACTTCCTATCACCCGCCGCCGCCCGCACCACTGGATGTCGTGTACCTGGACGACACCCTGCTCGTGGTCAACAAGCCGAGCGGCCTGTTATCGGTTCCCGGGCGCGGCAAGTCCAAGCAGGACAGCCTGGCGTCTCGTGTGCAACGGGAGTTTCCCGAGGCGCTGATCGTACACCGCCTGGACATGGAAACCTCGGGCCTGTTACTGCTGGCAAGAGACCCGCATATGCAACGCGAGATGAGCCGCGCCTTTGCGCGGCGCGAAGTGGAAAAGGCCTACCGGGCCGAGGTCATCGGCAGGCTCGACCACGTCAGCGGCATCATTGACCTGCCGCTGATCTGTGACTGGCCAAACCGCCCGCGGCAGATGGTGGATCAAGAACGTGGCAAGCCCTCTTTGACCCGCTACCGGGTAATTGGCTACGACGAGGAGCGGGACATATCCCGGGTAGAATTACATCCGGCAACCGGTCGCACCCACCAGCTCCGGGTCCACCTGCAGGCGCTCGGCCACCCGATCCTCGGCGATGCCCTGTATGCAGACGAAACCGCCCGTGCCGGGGCGGATCGGCTATTGCTACATGCCACCCGACTCGCGTTTATCCACCCACAGAGCCGTGAGCCGTTACTGCTCGAGAGCAAGCCACCGTTCTAGCCTCCCCCGCCCAACCGGCGGCCACAACGCCCTCGCAAAAACATATAGCTCAATAAATACAATGAGTTGTCGCGTTGTTCTGTGATAGTTGTACAACTTGTGTACATATGACCATATAATTAAAGCTTTATTATCAATAGGTTAGTATTTTATCTAATTTTTTGTTGACTCTACTGTCGAGTTTTGTATAAGCTTTGTACATGTCTTGTACAGGTATTTGGCAGCAATGAAAAAAGAACCCGCAAACCCAACGGCGCACTACCCGATCAGCACGGTTTCGGCGCTGACCGGAGTGAACCCGGTGACCCTGCGTGCGTGGGAGCGTCGCTACGGTTTGATCCGGCCCCATCGCACGGACAAGGGCCATCGACTGTATTCCGCCAGTGATGTCGCGCGCATCCAGCAGATCCTGAGACTGGTCGAGCAAGGTATTTCTATCGGCCAGGTGCGCGATGCCCTGGAACCCAGCCCGTCGACACCCGCACCCGGCGAGAGTGACGATGCCTGGCGCACCTATCTCACGCGTATGGTGGCAGCGATTGAAAACTTTGACGAAAGCGGACTCGAGCGCGTTTACAACGACGCGATGTCACTCTATCCGGTCGAGATTGTTACCCGCCGCTTGCTGGTTCCGCTGCTTACCGAGCTCGGTGATCGCTGGGCGAACGCCACCGGGAGTGTCGCTGAGGAACACTTTTTCGGTGTTTATATGCGCAACAAGCTGGGTGCACGGTTCCACCATCGCCAGGGAAGACCGCGGGGCCCGCGCCTGCTGGCCGCCTGTCTGCCGGGAGAACAGCATGAGCTGGGTCTGCTCCTGTTCGGGCTGGCAGCACATGATCGCGGATTCCAGGTCATCCTGCTCGGCGCCGATATGCCACTTGAGGAATTGCCCGTGGTAGTCGAACGCACACACTGCGATGCCATTGTGCTCTCCGGCGCAGTGAAACCCTCAAAACAAATGCTGTCACAAGAACTGCCCGTCCTCGTCAACCAGGCAGGGGTGCCGGTTTTTATTGGCGGAGTCACTGCGAAAAACTTTAGCGAAGAAATTGCGCATGCAGGCGCACGACCGGTGGGTAGCGACCTGGTGATGGGTCTGCATGACATAGACCAGACAATCGGCGCGTTGAAGAAGCCCGCCAACACAGAAATTAACTAACTGATTTAGAACATTGCAGGAGTAAACCGATGAGTGCAGCAACAGCAAAAGCAATCGACTGGAGTGAACAGGGCCTGATCCCGGATCCGTTGATTCGCGCGGGTATTCGACGCCTGCTACGCGAACGTTTGCGCGAACTTGCGCCGGGCAATATTGAAAAGCAACTGGAAATGGAAATGGCCTTTGTCCAGGAGATGGATCGCTCCCCGGTGGCACTGGTACCGGAAAAGGCCAACGAACAGCACTACGAAGTGCCTGCCGCGTTCTTTGACCTGGTACTGGGTACCCGGCGCAAATACAGCTGTG
>Ga0209536_100000475_pt1 | contig 65060 bp, 48 predicted proteins | sample DeeMarSeWOR28_12_FD_187461 | JGI IMG/M metagenome (GOLD analysis project Ga0209536, IMG submission 187461) | Marine sediment microbial communities from White Oak River estuary, North Carolina - WOR-2-8_12 (SPAdes) (version 2) | ecosystem: Environmental > Aquatic > Marine > Intertidal zone >...
GGCTTGAAAATAGAGCGATGGGTTTTTCAACCAGTACATTTTTTTCAGCTTGAAGGCACATCCGTGTAAGCGAATAATGTGTTTCTGCAGGAGTTGCAATAATAACCGAATTTATAGATTTATCTCGTAAAACATCTCCGATGTTTGTTAAATATTTAATATGTTTACCGGTTTCCTTAACTTCTGAGAGACTTTTAACCTTTGAAAATTTTTCTTCATCTATGTCCACAATATATTTTACATCTTTGCCGAAAAGCGTTACGGCTGTACGAATATGATTTAATCCCCATTTCCCGCATCCGATCACTGCTAATTTGAAGGAAGAGTTTTTCATTGAAGGCAACTCTCTATAATATTAATTGAGTTTTATAAACTAAAAATAGAAATACTTTAAAAGCAAAATGGCGACCACTCCAGTCAAAACCTGAAGTGGAATCCCAATAACCAAATAATCTCGGAATTTGTAACCTCCCGGACCGTACACCATAAGGTTTGTCTGGTAACTAATTGGTGTGGCAAAACTTGCGGCCGCAGAAATGGCAATCGCAATTGCAAAGGCTCTTGCATCGGCTTGTACGGCAAGGGCAGCAGAAAATGCTACTGGAAATAGAAATGCAGCAGCAGCATTATTGGTAATCAACGAAGTGTAGAGGCTGGTTGAAATGTAAATTGCCGCCAAAACTCCCATCACCCCGAATGGGCTGCCTAGCTTAACAAACGCATTTGCAAAAAAGTCGGCAATTCCTGAGTTGATGATTCCTTCTGCTATCCCAAGAGCTGCGGCTATTATTACCAGTACCCGCCATTCCATTATCCGCCGCACATCTGCCGGACTGATGGTTTTTGTCGCCACAAGAATAATTGCAGCAAAACCGGCCGCGGATATCAGCGGCAATACGTTCAATATCGTTAAAGTAACGATTGCTCCCAACACCAATATGGAGAAAATTGCCTGCCACTTAGGCTTTGAAGGTACGACTACAGCATCCGATACTAGATAGAAATCATTTGAGTGATACCAGGTATTCCGAAATCTTTTATCTGCCAAAAGAAGCAGTGTATCACCCGGGTGAAGGACAATATCTCCGATTTTGCGGGCGATTCTCTGCCCGCTGCGGTGGATCGCAATAATGACCGCACCATATTTATCCCGGAAGTTGCTTTCGCGTACATTTTTGCCAATCAACGGGGAGCTTGGCGAAACGACTGCTTCATAGGTTTTTATTTCGGACGCGTCGTACTGCTTTAGATCAAATGTTGAGTCTTTAATTAGCTGAAGCCCGGGAGTTCTTTGCAGTTCCAGAATGGTTTTCGGCAATCCGGTAAAGAAAAGACGGTCATTCTCAAAAATAATTTCATCCGGGCCAGCGGGTGCTATCACCTCACCCTCTCTTTCAATCTGGAACAAAAATAATCCCTGCAAGTGCCTTAATCCAGCCTGCTCTATGGATTTCCCGATATTTTGATATTCAGCGGTAACCTTTAGTTCAATAACGAATTCGCGGGTTTTTTCACCCAATTGCACCATCGGCTCTTTTCGGTGGGGTAACAGACGATGACCGACTGTGAACAAAAATATGATCCCAACCACAGCAACGGGTATCCCTATTTTGGATATTTCAAAAAGAGACATCCCACCCATTCCATGTTCAATCATTAATCCATGTACAATCAAGATGGTGCTGGTGCCGATTAAAGTACACATTCCGCCGAGGATTGCGGCATAGGAAACCGGAATAAGAAATTTAGAGGGAGCAAACTGGTTTTTCTCTGTCCAGGAACGAACAGCCGGAATTAACATGGCTACAACAGGTGTGTTATTCATAAATGCGGAAACTGCTGCGATGGGAAATAATATCCGGGCCAGTTTTTTAGCGATACTGGTTTCTTTGGTTCCGAATACAAGATGATTGATCTGGCCGATGGCACCGGTAGAATAAAGTGCTCCGGCGACAACAAATAATAATGCGATGGTGAGCATTCCTTCATTTGAAAAGCCGGCAAAAGCCTCTTTTATGGTTATCACCTTCCCACCGATGAGTAGCATAAGCACCGCAAAAAAAATCAGCTCCGGTTCGAGCCACTCTTTTACCAGGGCAATTGACATTATCACCAGCAGGATCAAGGTATACCAAAACTCAAAAGGCATGTTTCACCAAACTTGGTCTGAATTCTTCCCAATCCTTGGAAATGATTTTTATCCGTGCATTCCTTTAATCAAGAGTTGCGCTACTTCAGGTCGGGTAAATTCTTTGGGAGGCAGTTCACCTTTGGTAAGCATCTCCCGCACCTTCGTTCCGCTTAAAAAGACGTGAGAGTCGCTGTCATGCGGACAGGTTTTGGCGCTAGCCATGTTTCCACACCTGATGCAAAAGAAAGCATGTTCGAAAAATAGCGGAGTGATATCCAGCTCGTCGTGAGTAAATTCCTGGAAAATATGTTGTGCATCATAGGTACCATAATATTTCCCGACTCCCGCATGATCCCTCCCAATGATAATATGGGTGCATCCGTAATTTTTTCGAACAATTGCGTGAAAAATTGCCTCACGAGGTCCGGCATACCGCATTGCTGCCGGGAATACCGATAAATATACCCTGTTTTTAGGATAATATTTTTCCAGCAAAACCTGATAGCTTTCCATACGAATTTCAGCCGAGACATCATCCGATTTTGTTCGCCCCACGAGAGGGTGGATCATAAGGCCATCCACAACTTCAAGGGCACATTTTTGAAGATATTCATGTGCACGGTGAATAGGATTTCTTGTTTGAAACGCTACAACTGTTTCCCAACCCATTTTTTTAAACACCTGGCGTGTCTCTTCAGGATCTTTCCTGAAATCTACAAAATCATTATGCAGTGGCTTATTCAGCATCCGAATTTCTCCGCCTAATAAATAGTCGCCTTGTCCATATACATAAGCAACGCCGGGATGGGAACCGTCGGTTGTTCGAAATACTTTTTCAGCTTCGTTTTCCTTTTCATACTGATATACATCTTCAACATTCAAGATAGCTAGAAGATGTTGGTCATGATCATAAAGAGCAATTTCAGACGCAGAATTGATTTTATCCACCACATCTTTGTTCACCGCCAGTGTGATTGGGATGCTCCAAACAGTTCCGTTTTGTAATCGCATATTTTCCACGACAGTCTGATAATCCTTGCCTGTCATAAATCCGGTTAATGGACTCATTGCTCCTGAAGCAATCATCTCCAGGTCAGAAATATTCTTATCATCCAATATAACCGATGGTAAAGAAATGGCTTTTTCAATCAGGTCTTCTCTCTCGCTTGATTTTGCATATCTGTTAATCAATTCACCGCCATGAGGTATAATCAAATTTTGCTCCTCTCAATCATTTTATTTTTAGAAATAACAACTGACAAACGTCCATTTTCATTTAATTCCTGATACTTGAAATATCTCTAAGTTACGGCAACTTTCTGATTTTTCGAATGCCATCTTCGCTTCAATTGATAATATACTTCATCCTGAATATGTAAATCTCCCAGCCCGGAACCCAATTTGATGTTGTCCTTGTTTAAACCATGAAAATCGCTTCCTCCGGAAATCACAAAATCCATTTCCATTACCATTCGTAACAGCTTTTTGGTCATCTCCATGGGCATGTTGGAATAGTATATTTCCAGTCCGTCCAGTCCCAATGTCCTCAATTCTAATATCTTTGCCCTGATCTCTTCAAAGCTATCGAATTTCATCAGGTGAGGGTGGGCAAGAATGGCCAGACCACCGGCATCTTTTATCATTTTAATTGCATCTACTTCCCCAAGTTTCACCTTGTCCATATAGGCTGGTTTTCCCTTTGCAAGGTAAACATCGAAGGCTTCCTGGATTGATGAAACAATACCTTTCCGCACCAGAATTTTTGCGACGTGAGGCCTCCCGATTGATCCTTCTCCCGCTTCCCGCAATAGTTCGAGCATGGTAATGGGTACATCTAGTTCATTTAGTTTATTGATTATTTTTTTTGCCCTTAAATTTCTTTCATTCCGCAAAAAATCAAGCGTGTTTCTTAATCCGCTGGATTTATAATCAATAAACAATCCAAGCATATGCAGATGACCATTGTTGGGCAAGGAGGTATCAACACTAATTTCAACTCCGGGAACGGTCAGAATGTTATATTTTTCCCCAGCCTCAACAAATTCACCCACACCATCGATGGTATCATGATCTGTTAAGGCAATTGCTTTTAAGCCAAGCTGTTTTGCATGCCCAACTAGTTCTGCCGGGCTCATACTCCCATCTGAAAAATTGCTATGCATGTGAAGATCGATCATATTCTTTCTCGCAATCTCATTAGTCAATTCCGAAATAATTGTTCTTTTCCAGAAACTCAATCACTTTAAATGCGTTCGTTTTCGCATCGGTCTCTTTAGAAGTGTCGATAACCAGTTCTGGTTTTTCCGGTTCCTCATACGGTGCTGAAATTCCGGTAAATTCCTTTATTTCACCTGCCCTTGCCTTTTTATACAATCCTTTCGGGTCACGCTCCTCGCAGACGTCTAAGTCACATTTTACATATATCTCAATAAATTCTCCATCTGACATCAATTTTCTTACCTTATCCCGATCCGATTTATAAGGCGAAATAAAGGCGGTCATCACCAGAACCCCGGCATCCACAAAAAGATGTGCAACTTCACCAATTCTTCGAATATTTTCTTCACGATCTTCCGGGGAGAAGCCAAGATCTTTATTCAATCCATGGCGAATATTATCTCCGTCCAGTACATAGGTCTTTATACCGCTATCAAAAAGGATATTTTCAACTTCATTAGCAACGGTTGATTTTCCACTACCGGAAAGACCTGTAAACCACAGACAGGCCCCGCGATGTTTATTCGCCCGTTCGCGATCCCGTTGAGTAACATTCCCTTCGTGCCAGTGTACATTTGTCGCTTTTTGAATCATATTTAACTATTCTCCAATCTATCTCATCAATAATCAAATCAATTTAATACAAAACCCTAAATCTTTTTAATTCATTCAAAGGGGAGATTTTTTCATCCACTCTATGGAATTTGAAATACAATCATCGACGAAAACATCTGCAGAGAAAGGGATCCGCAAATCCATGGATTTCTATTTTTGATTTTTGTACCACTCAATCGTACGTGAAAGGCCTTCTTCAAATAAAATTTTAGGATTAAATTTCAAGGTCTCATTTAAAAGGGTGATATCTGCAAATGAATGTTTAACATCGCCAGGTCTTGGTTCAGTATAAATGGGTGTAATTTTTTTTCCTAATTTTTCATTAACCAGTTCTACTAATTGATTCAATGTGGTTCGTTGATGCACTGCACAATTCATTGCTACACCTGGTGGACAATCCACTTCAGTTGCGCGTATATTTGCTTCAATCACATTTTCAATAAAGGTAAAATCCCTGCTCTGCTCCCCGTCTCCATAAATGGTTGGCTGTTTATCATTCATAATGGCATTAATAAATTTCGGAATAACTGCTGAATATTGAGAAAAGGGATTCTGTCTGGGGCCAAAAACGTTAAAGTATCTCAATGCTACAGTATGCAGATTATAAATTCGCGCAAACACCTGAATATATTTTTCCCCGGCAAGTTTGGAAACCGCATATGGCGATAATGGGTTTGGGGCCAGGTCCTCCTTTTTGGGAAGCGTCGGACTATCCCCATAGATCGATGAAGAAGATGCAAAAACAACCCGCTTAACTTTCGCATCCACGGCCGCATGTAATAGTTTGAGCGTCCCACCCACATTCACTTCATCAGAGGTAAGCGGATCCCTTATTGAACGCGGTACCGAGGGCAATGCCGCCTGATGTAATACAAAATCTACCCCGTCAACCGCTTCGCGTACAATATGATAGCTTCGTAAATCACCCTCAATTAACTCGACCTGATCTTCAAAATCTGCGATATTTTGTCGGCTTCCGGTAGAAAAATTATCCAGTATCCGAACCTTATGCCCACGTTTTAGTAACTCTTCCGATATATTTGATCCAATAAAACCGCCACCTCCGGTTACAAGATATTTCATTTTCAAATTCTCATTTTTTTCTTTTCGTGAGGACAATAAAACGACACACAATAACTCTTAGCATGCACTCCTGGTAAACCGGATTATATCCGGCTGTATCAACGGATTAATAAATAATACTATCGGAATATATCGGAAAAATGATATCATCCTTTATGGAATTATCAGATTAATATATAAGTGAAGTCGATCGTATAATATTGATTGGAAAAGCTCGATGTCGAGTATCTTTATTTGGAATCTTTTTGATCAGCACTTTCAACTTTTTTGACAAATTGTTTCTCCACCACAAAGCTTGCGGACTGGAAAATGCCGTCGATCAGAATTGCTACTCTGGTTTGTCCTCTTAACTCGCGTAAATAACCTCTTATTCCGCTGAGTGGTCCTTCGGTTACTTCAACCAGATCCCCCTCTTTTAAATAGGTTTCCAGTTCCAATGTTTCCGGATGATCGATTACCCGTACAAGCTGTTCAATTTGCCAATCGGGGATACTTGCCGGTATGCCTCCAAAACTAATCATCCTTACCACACCGTGGGTCCGAAGTGCATAAATTTTATCTTTCAAATCAATATTTACAAAAACATAACTGTTAAACAAAGGCATTTCAACCCATTTACGGCGATCCTTCCACTGCCTTAATGTTTTTACCATAGGTAAAAAGGTCTCGATGTTTTTTTCCAGGAGTTGTTCGTAAACCTTTTTTTCATGCCGTGGTTTTGTATAAAGGGCATACCATGCCATAATTTAATCTCCAAAATAAATGCAAATCCCTGTTAAGCTGCTGTCTTAAATACAGCTCCGCTTTCTCAATTACAATTAATCAGGTTCAAGAACTAATGATCGCAAATCACAATCAAATTGAAAAGCTCAGATTGATCCTGAACCGACCTTTAATTTCTAAGAGTATTCAAAAGAACTTCCCTGTTCATAAAAATCATAACAATCAGTCAACTAATCTGATTAATAAAAAACGATTCACTTTTTCATCATTTGTCTTTACTGTATTTGATTTCCCCGAATAGTACGCAATTTATTCTAATAAATTGATGCATTATACTTCGTTTCTTTTATCCGGGAAAATTTGAATTTTTGGGTGAGCGTTTTTTAACGTAGCTAAGATTTTTTCCATATACGTAAAACAACTATCTAAAAAAGATAGCAAATATAAGTCCTGAACAATGCTTTTTCAATTAATTATTCATTAACATTCCTAACACCTCTTGTTCTAAAATATCCATTTGGAAGGTTATTGAATCATAAGCAATCTTTTATGCTGGATAAAGTTTGAAAATTGAGCAAAATAGTGGGTAAGATTTCACTTTATTCTCATCAACATTCTCTACCACTTAAATCCAGCACATTCTCGATAAATTTTTCAAGGGAGATGGTCTGTTTTTGCCTAGAAACTTTTTTGATGTTTACAAATTTATATCCATCTTTAAATGCTGATTTATTATTTATCCACTGGCAAAGTTGATTTTTAATACCTTCAACATCATTAAAGCTGAAGACTTCACCGGACCGATGATCTCTTACTACATTTGCCAAGTCGCTCGATAGCGGACAAATGGCCAGAATTGGTCTTTTTAAACGCAAATATTCATAAATCCGCCCAGGTGTGACAATTTTACTTCCCTTAAAATCTTCTTCGACGGATAAGGTAAGCGCATCAAACTTTGAAGCCTTATATAATGCATTCACATGAGTTTGATACGGAATCAATTCAACTAATCCTCGAGGAAATTTGAAACTCTCTATATGTTTTACAAGCCCTGCAGTCCACTTTCCCATGAGTACCAATTTTAATTTATTTTCCAACCGTTCGTTTTCAATCACCATCTCCTGCAGCGCCTTCAAAAGAGATAAAGGACGGTTTCCCTGCGAATACACTGACCCTATAATTCCCAATATGAAGGGGGAGTCAGAATTTGATTTGTCCTTACTGTTAAACTGTTTAAAATCTTCCTCATCATAACCATTTCGGATGCACGTATTCGGTGTAAAAGACATTGGTTGATATTTTGTACTGTAATGTTCCTGAAGGGCAGGATTTACAAATATGAGGCCGTTCGCGTTCAGTACGCAATAGCTTTCAATTTTTGTATTAAATTGTGAAACCAGTGTAGACATTTCAGGCGTATAAGGATTATCAATCCAGGCATCCCTGAAATCCAGTATTACCGGTACGCCCATCCATTTTTTGAACAAAATACCAGCAATACCTGCTGTAAAAGGGGGCATTGACGCAATGAGCAAATCAATAGATCTTAACTGATGTAAATGCCATAATTTATTTAATGCAAAAGGAAGCCAGAAAATCCTGGAATCCGGTATAAAAATCTTCATGGAGAGTTTCCGGATAGAAGCACCGCTTTCATTTGCCATGGAGGACGGAGCAGACTTCTTGGACTTTGGTCTTATAAAATTGCTAAAAATGTTCACCAGACGAAAGGGATCCAGTGAGCCGCTTTTAACAATATTTACAGCTGCCGGAATTTCGCTTTTCAGGGTCTCGTCGTATGCATAAAATAAGCTGTTTTTGACCGTCAGAACACTGATATCATATTTGGAATAGTCGATATATTTTAGGAATTTGACAATCCTTTGCACCCCCCCTCCACCCATCGGTGGAAAATAATAGTTTATAAATACGATATGTTTCTTACGGACAATAACGCTTGACGATTTCAATGAGTTCATCCAAATCTTTTTCTTTATTCACGTAATCAGTATGATCCGTTTCAACCGTAACAATCTGAAAATTATTTTGTGCCGTTTCCATCCACCTTGCGTATGCCTCATTCAAATAAATGATATAATTGGGATCAATAGTTTTTTCAAATTGGCGTCCCCTGCTCTTTATTCGACGGATCAGAGTTTCAGGTGAGGCCTTCAAATAGATTATGATGTCAGGGGCGGGGATAAATTTTGTCATCTCATAAAACAAACTTCTGTATGTTCTATAGTCCCGTTCATGCATGAATCCTTGTTCATAAATCGATCGGGCAAAGATTTCAACATCTTCGTAAATGGTCCGGTCTTGAATTGAATTTCTTCCTGATTTTGAAATATAGTCCAATGTACGAAATCGGTGTGCTAAGAAATATATCTGAAGATTAAAACTCCAGCGGTTCATGTCATTATAAAAATCTGACAAGTAGGGGTTATCAATCACACTCTCAAAGTAGGTTTCCCAGCCTAGTTTAGCGGCCATCCTTTTAGTAAGTGTCGTCTTTCCGACACCAATATTTCCTGCAATGCCGATGAGATAATTTTTCTCTGTCATTTTTCAATTTCCAATCCTTGAAGTAGGTTGTTTTTACACGATTTTCTTGAAAGAGAATTTAGGATTTTTAATAGTATAATTGAAGGACTTTTTTTATCGAATTGTGAGGCGAGGGAGATTACGAATGCTTGAAGAATATCTTTTTATTAAGCGTAGTGGCATCTCAAGGAGAAGATTTCCATGAATTACCATCGATCAGGATGAAATTGGCAGTTTTTAAGAAATGGAAATTTTCTAGAATCTACTTAACCACTTCAATAAATTTTTCGATTTCAACAAATAAGTCTCTATCCTTAAAAGGTTTAATGATATAAGCATCTGCGCCTAGTTGAGTGGTCAAATTTCTGAAATTTTCTCCGGCTTTTCCGGTTAAAACGATAATCGGTAAATTTGCGAATTTTTTATCCAATCTTAAAGATTCGATGAGTTCATACCCGGAAAGTTTTGGCATCTCGAGATCGGTAATAATAATATCAAATTCTCTGGTTTTCAGATATTCCAGGGCCTCGTATCCATTTCGAGCTAGATCAGTTTTATAACCTTGTTCTTCCAATAATCCGCTTAAATATTTTCGGATACTTAATGAATCATCCACAATCAAAACGGTTGGGCGCCGATCCCGAATGATCTTCCTTCCCTTCTCAACTTTTTCAACTCCGCCTTCAGTTGATAAACGAGCTGTAATTGCTTCGGGAGGGCCATAAGGACCTCGATATTCCCGAGGTGTTTTTGTAATATCAAGAACAATTTCCGGGATATCCAATACAAGAACAACACGTCCATCGGCCATTATTGAACCACCCAATATATATTTCAATCGCCGAAGGCTGGCCCCTAGAGATTTTATTAAAACTTCTTCTCTTCGTACTATTTTATCCACCACAATAGCCACCCGTTTGCCATGATCGGAAATAATAATACAGGGATTTTTGTTTTCGAACAATATTCTATCCGGATCTTCTTGGTCAATTTTTAACAGATTGCTAAGCATTGCAACAGGAATCCGTTGTCCATAATAGAGGATATAATGTCCCTCATCGTCAGTTAGCACCTCATCCTCTGATATATCCAGTGTCTCCTCTACCTGCGTAAGTGGAATTGAATAAGTATTTTCCTCAACCCCCACCAACATCGTTTGAATGACTGACAGAGATACCGGGACACGAATCACGAGTGTCGTTCCCTTGCCCGGTTCCGAATAAAGACGAATATTACCCTTTAACTTTTCGATTTGGGCTTTTACCGCATCCAGACCAATCCCTCTACCAGAGACTTTCGTGGCTTCTGAAATGGTCGTGAAGCCTGGTAGGAATAGAATTTCAAATAAATCCTGTTCGGCCATATTTAGCAAGTCTTCCTTCGGTACCAGCTTTTTCTCCTCGGCCGTTTTTGTAATCATATTCAGGTCAATTCCCCTACCATCATCCTGGATTTCAATGGTAACCTGGTTTCGATTCCGGTTTGCCCGAATATGAATGGTTCCTTCGGGCTTTTTTTGGATTTCTTTTCTTTCCGGGGCGCTCTCTATTCCATGATCAATGGCATTTCGGATTATGTGAAGCAACGGGTTATAAAGCTCCTCAACAAGGGTTCTGTCCAATTCGGTTTCTTCACCTTGAATTTTGAGATTGATTTTTTTATCTGCCTGATGGGCCATATCCCTGACCGGACGACGAAATCTTTGAAATAGAATATTTACGGGAACCAGACGGGCTTGAATTATTTCATCCAGTAAAGTATTGCTCAACTTATTGAGCTTAACCAGATTTTCATCGTATGATTTGGAACTATCTTTTATGGAGTGGGCTAGTTTATCAACTCCCTCATGCAGATTCTGGAATTTGGTTAGGATCTTTTCAATATTTTGGAGTTGATTTCTGATACCTTCTTTTAATCCGGGATCTACAGCATCAATCGGTTCTAAACTACTTTGAAGCTCTTTCTCCTGACTAATAAGCAAAATAAGACTATCTCTTGTTTCTCTTAAATTTTTAAGATCTGTTTCTAATTCCGGAGTAACAAGCTTTAGTAAATCCAACTGATTCTTAAATTGGGTATGACCAATCACAAGTTCGGATGCCAAATTAAGAAGACGGTTCATCTGCTCCAGATCTAGACGTATATAAGTATCTTTGGATTCTGACGTTTCGTCCACTTCAGGTTTTTCAACGCTTTCCAATTTCTCTGCTACACCTGCTTCAGGGATTATTCCCACTTTTTCCTCAAACTCTAAAGCTTGATGTAATTTCTTTAGCAATTCATCGAAGTTGCGTTTTTCTTCTTTGTTATTTTTTTTCAATGAATGAAGTATATATTTTATCTCGTCCAATATTTTAAATATGAGATCAAAAACCGGGGTTTCGAGAGTACCTCTTTCTTTAGAATTTTTATCAATGAATTCTTCAGCTAGATGGGCTAATGTTTCAATCTTATTAGCATAAGCCATTGCAGCAGAGCCTTTTAAGGTATGCAAAGTGCGCATCAGTTGTCGCTGTAGCTCTTCATTCGCAGGCGTTTTTTCTAATTTTAACAGGAGATTATTAATTTCTTCCACAGATTCTAAAGAATCCTGTAAGAAGATTTTTTGAAATTGAGGAGATTCTTGTTCTGACGGCTCGTCAATCTCTTTTATCGGAGGTGTTTCCGGTTCCGTGGCAACTGCTGAATTCGCAGAATGGTTATTTAAACTTTTTTGCTTCAGAATTGCATGAACAATACCCATAACATATTCATATTCTGCCTGATCGACTCTGCCGGCAGTACCCAATTCTTTAATACAATTCATGGATCGACGAATACCCTGCAATGCGGCTTCGATTTCGGTTAAATCTCCCTCAAGAAGTATCTCGATTGCTTTTTCTAACTTGGTGGACAGATCACCAATTTCAATTAATCCTAACATCTTCGCTGCGCTTGAAATCTCATGAATTGGACGATCAATCTCCTGCAATAAAGATTTGTCATAGCCGTATTTTTCTATTCTATCCAAATTCTTATCCACGTTTTCGAAATTGATTGCCACCTCTTCGATGAATATTTCCAAAATTTCAGAATCTTTCTCGCGCAATTCCAGAAAGGCTGTGGATTCTTCTTTTTCCCTTTCTTTCGGTTTTTCGATGGTGGCATCGAAAGTTTCCTGTATATGTTCTGAACTAGCTGCTACCAGTATGCTATCAAGCTGATTTTTTACTTGCTCACTATTAAACTCGGGATCAGGAAACTGAAGTTTTAAGATGTCTGTGGCATTTTTTAATCCGTCCACAATGTTTTGTTTCAATTGAATACTTTCTGTCCGAATTCTTTCAACCATATCCTTCATCAGTTCAAGAATTTCTGATAAATCGCTTCGATTCATAACCTGAACCATACTCGATAGAGAGTGAAGCGTCAGTTCAATTTCTTGCCACGGTTCCTGCATGCTAAAATCTTTATTAACTATTTCAAGCTGTTCCCCTATCTTCTGGAGATCACGCATTGACTCTTCGACAAAACCCTGTTTGACCTCAGTATCCGTTTCCTCTATTTCCTCGGTACTTTCTACTGGCATAAATTCTTCGGCCTCGGGCTCGGTCTCCTTTGGAATTTCGGGTTCTTCGTGAGCTATTTCCTCAGCCTCCTCCGCAGGTATTCCTATTGCATAAATCGCATTACTAAATCGATTTATCCATGGCTCTAATTGTGAAGAGTCTTCGGGAAAATCATCGAACAGATCGATGAGCTCTCTTCTTTGTTTGCTGGTAATCTCCTCCTTTTCCGTAATAAAGAAGTCAAGCTTCTCGCAAATAGCCTCTGTTATCAAAGTCAGATCTTCTTTATTCATCAGTCTTGTGTTCGAAGCGAGATGAACAAAATATCTTCTCAGATCCTCTGGGAAATTTACCGGGAAATCTGGTTCCGGGACGAGCAGTAGCTGCCTTGTGAGGTTGCTTTTTCGCTGGACTATATCCCAAAATGCGACTTCAGCATCTTGCACCCTTACCTCCTCTAAAGAAGAGATTAATTTAGCCAGTCCGTTCGAAATTTCTTGCCAGCGTTCATTTGGTGCGGTAGCAAATTTTGTACTCATCAATTCTAAGCAAGACTCAATGGGCATTATATTTTGGTAGTTTAACTCAGTGCGTTTGGAAGTGAGTAATAATTCTTTTAAATATTCTAAACAATTCACTGCCGGTCTTAGTTTTAGCATATCACTCCAGAAAATCACATTATTCAGTATGGTTGATATACTCTGTAACTCAGTTTCGCCAATTTCTGCAAGTGGTCTCTGTGTTAATTTGGCTTTTAATACTTTTGATCTCCTTGTTATAATATCCTGAAACGTTCCCGACAAATCTTCCTTTTGCTCTATGGATAATAATTCGCCTCCGACAAAGGATTTTGTAAATTCACTAAGTTCTTTAGTAATACCAGTTATAGATTCCAAATTATCTTCTTTCATACTGTTTTCAATATAGTCAGGAAGAAGCTTGAAAATCTTGTCCAGATTAATCAGCGAATCGGTTGAGATAGGTTTGTTTTCGCTGAATATTTTATTAAAAATATTGATGAGATTTTTTGCAAATAACTCAATCCCTGCATAATTATGGATCTGTCCTAAATTCTTTAGGTCTTTCAGAATATTTAAAATCGCATGCAGAGATTCCTGAGTTACAGTGGTCTTCCGTATGTTTTCCAGAGAAGAACTTATTGAATTTCTTGATTCCTCAATCTCACCCAAAACATAATCCTGCAACAGTTGCCTGCGTTGTATTTCTTCTTCGCTTAATATTCCACTTTTTTTCCTAATTTTTGTCAAATCCTCAACTTGTTCAACAAGCTGCTCCAGGTCTTCACCTGCTTTCGGAGGAGATTCTTTTTCGATAAGAGCTTCCTTCGCGACTGCTTCAAACTGGTCTTCTAATGTCGAAATTTCTTCTGTTACGCCAGCGGTTTCGATTTTTTCTCCAATTTCCTGTTGCATGGTCTCACCGATTTCTGCCTCAAACCTTGTTGCGATTCTTTCGAAAATCTGAATCCATTTAGAAAGTCGATTTTCAAAAGAATCTATATAACGATCAATATGACCGTTTTCTTTCGAGGGATCTATCAATGAATTGTAAATGTTTGAAAATTCCGAAACAGTTTCGTCAGATATTTTTGATTTGAGTAATTCAACCAATTTCGGATTGGAGACGGCAGCGTTTAAGTAATTCTTAAACATCTTCCGTTTTTCTGACGGAAGCATTCGCAGATAAGAGGATATTTTCTCTTTCATGCGGAATCTACAGTATTCTTGTAGATTAATTTTTTCTTCTTCCTTCGGATGCGTTTTTTGTTCATCAACAGATTCTGTAATGGAATCGCTCTCAATAAATGAACGCCATTCCTCATCGGTAAGCAGCACTTCAAACAACTCTAAAAAATCTTTAGCATAATTGTCAGCCTTATTTAAAGCCAGTTTTGGTTCGATGCCACGAATGTGCTCAAGAATGTCGCTAAAAAAAATGGAGAGATCGCTGGTACTCTGAAAATTTACTAATTTTTCAATGCTGGCAAATGCTTCGTTATCTTCTGATAGATAATCAAGGAATTTATTTAACAATTCCAGAGAATTTGATTGATATTTTCCCTGACCACTTAATCGAATTTTCTCGAGGAGATGGTTATAGTAAAAAGTATCAAAGTTTACGGGTGTATCGTACCTCATTTGTAAATCCATATTTTTTTACTTTAATCCAAATTAATGAAGTTATTATGCAAGTTTAAACTTTGTGACCGCCGAATTCAGCATTTTTGATAACCTTTCCATTTGTTCGGCTAATTTGCGCGATTTATGAGCTCCTGCTGCGGTTTCCTCTGCAATTTTCGCAATTCTTTCCATCGCTTCTGCAATATCTGAACTTGCGCGTGTTTGTTGCTGAAATGCTTCAGATATTTCAGTAATTCTTCGGGAAGATTTTTGAACCATATCCATAATCTCCTGAAGTGCATCACCTGCCTCATCAACCAATGCGGTACCTGCTTCGACCTCGACTCTGCCACGCTCCATCGCGATCATAGTCTCGTGTGTTCCTGCCTGAATCCCCTCGATTAATACTGCAATATCTTTGGCCGCCTGGCTGGATCTCTCAGCTAGAATCCGAACTTCATCAGCAACAACCGCAAAACCGCGACCTGCGTCACCCGCCCGAGCTGCTTCAATTGTTGCATTTAATGCCAGCAAATTTGTACGGTTTGCAATATCGCTGATTAATTCAATAATTTCACCTATTTCGGACGAGCTATCTCCAAGTAACTTTACCCTCCTCGAAGTTTCCTGAACAGTATTCCGAATACGGTGCATGCCCTCAATTGATTTTTTCACGACATCTCTTCCGCCTTGTGCAACTTTTGATGCATCTCTGGCTGATTCGGCGGCAAGCTGAGTACGCTCATTGGCATATTTAATGATTTCGGCAACATCCCTTGCAGCTTTATAGTTTGAACCGATTTCTTTAGCCTGGTTTTCGGCACCCTGAGTCATTGATTGTGTATCGCGTAAAATACCTTGCGTCGAAGCTGCAATTTCATCGGAAGCTCGTTTTACATCCCTGATGATTTTTGCCAATTCTGCAACCATCAAATTAAAGGAATCGGCGAGTGCACCCAGTGTATCCGCAGTCACTGCAGCTCGTACCGTAAAATCACCATCAGCTGCCGCAGATACAATTTTTAAAAGACCGGTAATCTGATCCTGAAGCCGGTCTCTATCTGCCTCAGATTCTATTAAACCTTCTAATCGTTCCAACATAATATTCAAGGCATGTCCAATCTTTTCCAACTCATCTCGAGTTTGAAGATTCAATCTCAAACTATAATTTCCTTCGGATACCTGGTTTACAAAATCTACCGATTTATCTATCGGTTTTAAAATCATTTGTGATAAAAATATACTGATGATGAAGGATAATAGGAGTGTAGGAAGAAGGTAGACAACCAACTTTTTCCAGAAAGATACCTGCTTCTCAGAAATTGAGGTTCGAGTTATATCCACCTTTGCCGCATATAACGTGTCAGAAAACAATGATTTCATTGGGGAAAAAGACGAATACAAATATTGACCGTCCTCCAAATATCTTGATTTTGTAAATATTTTACCACTCTCTGACAGATACGAAAAACCCTCATCCCACGAATAATTTTCTAAGAATCGAAATGGATTCCTTGACTTATAAAATACCCTTGCACGTTTGTTTTCTAGACTTAAGATCGAAATTGCATAAATTGGGATTGTTCCCACGTCGTGTGAATAGAACTGCAGAATGTTTCGTATTTCCTCGCTGATATTCTTATATTCAGGTAGATTTACTGAATTTCTAATGATACATTTACTGACATCTTTGGTATTTACCGTAACTGAAATAATGCCAGCGACCTCTTTCAGCCGGTCTTCCAGTCTTTGTTCGACCTCATTATTTTTTGAATTTGTATGAAAAAAAAGGATTATGCAAAGAACAATCAAGTTGATCGATCCAACTATTATAGAAAATTTCCAAAACAAACCGATAAATCCCTTGCGCATCAAGACCTCTATTTAGGAATAAGCGATAATTTTGGGAGCTCGAAATATACTGTCCAGATCCAGTATATAAATCTCTCTGCTTTTATAATTTAAATGTCCATTCAAGTATTGAGAAAAGCTTCGAGACACCAATCCTTTCGAATCTAAAATCTGGTTAGTATTATATGAAATCATACTCAAAATTTTATCAGTCCTCATTCCAATAACCCATGAAAAGTGATTGAGCAAAATAACCATATCATTTAATTTAAGCTTTTTAGGCCTAATCTCAAATAAGGGGGCCAAATCGACAATTGGATATATTTCACCACGCAGATTAAATACACCAAGATAAATTTCATTACAGTTTGGCAACGGAGTAAATTGGGGTAGAGGAATAACCTCATTCATTTGAGAGATATCGACACCGAAAATATTTCCTGAGAGTTCAAAAGTAGAAAGTCGTCGTAATTCTTCTTTTGCTTCGCCATTAGAAGAAAGCATTGAATCTATTCTTTAGATTAACAACCATTATGATTACAAAGATCCATATCATGCACCGTGGAAATCAGAATTTTTTAACAAGACGGACCGAATAATTCTTGACACAGCCTAAGTCATTGCTTCCGAATTATACGTCAATTAGTTCACGAATCTTATAAACTAATTCCTCGTCCTTGAAGGGTTTAGGTATGAAATCATCCGCACCTAGCTCTTTGGCACGGGCTGTTTCTCGGGGAGTATCTTTTGCTGATAGAATTACTACCGGTATTTGTTTACTTGCTTTTACTGTTTTTAGAACATCTAATCCGTTTACATCCGGGAGCATTATATCCAGAATAATCACGTCTGGATCTTCATTATCCAGATAATTTAGAGCTTCCTTACCGGAAGGTACAGAAACAATGGTGTAATTTTCATTTTCCAATGCAATCTCAACCATCTTTCGGATAACAACACTATCATCAACAACCAAAACTGTTTTTTTCTCTCCGGACGGGACAGGCATTTCCGGAGTAGGAGCCTCCATTACCGGCTTTTCTTCCTGTTCCTGCTCTGTTGGTGCGGCCACTTCCACCTCTTCTTCAGTAAAAAGTTGATCAGTTTCAGGGGTTTCCTCTTCAAAGATATTACCAAAATCAATATCCTCCGCCGCAACTTCTTCCGCTCCCTCTTCAATCTGGCCCTTTTCCATATCTAAATCCGGTAGCTCTTCTTCCGTCTCCGGCTGAGGCCCCTCATCAACTTCTAAAGGTTTTGTAGCTTCTTCTTCTTCCGACAATAGTCCATCTATAAAAACCCCAAAATCATCGTCCACCGCAGAATCCTGATCAGTTGGTTCGCTTTTGGCCTCCTCAATTTCTTGCTCCGCTTCTTCCTCGGTAATTTCTTCGGGGAATTCATATTTGGTTTCCTTTTGTTCATGTTCAAACGCATCGATTTCGGATTCTGTTTCAGCAGCTTCGGGAGCAGACTCTTCTTCGATAGCCTTTTCAAAATCTAAGGTGGCAAAATCTGCTTCCTGCTCCACTTCTTGCTCCAATGTATCGATACCGGTAATTGTCATCTCTTCACTTTCAGATGGTTTTTGTTCAATCTCACCTTCCTCCAATGCGGAGGTAATTAAATTCATCTGCTCCAATTTTTGTAAGGTTGAATTGACTTCTTTTTCTGGCATTTCCAGAAAGCTCGCTAATGTCTGAGAATCCATTTCACCATCAACTGCAAAGAGTATTTTCCATTCAGGTATTTTCAATTTTATGTCACAGACATAATCTGCCAGCTTTTCTGACCGGGAATAAATTTGACTCACAATTTGACTCCTGTTTTAGCCAATCGATATGATGGGAAAAATATAAGAAATAGAAATTAAAAATTAAATTGATAATAATATAAAATAACTTATTAATCTATTTTTGATAATCTTAGATGTCAAGTAAAATTAAGATTGAGGTCTGTTTGTCCCCATCGACTGACCAAGATAACAAATTCATCTCAATTATCTTTAATAAATAATACAATAAAAGTTTTTTATTCAGAATTGGGTTCATTTCTGACAAATTTATTGTCGAGTTAATGGGTATTTTCTTAAGTGCTTTTTGAATAAAGCATTGGAATAACACATAGTTTTTTTTAATATTTACAATTTATTTTTCGAACAAGCTTTAGAAGCATTGGAGACCGAAAGTGAAAAATGTAAACGACCCTGAGGAAGTAAACCAACTTATTCGTCAGAGACAAGAAAAATTAGAAAAAATTCAAGATATGGGTATCAATCCATATCCATACGAATTTGAGCAGTCGCATACAACTGAACTCATAAAAACTAATTTTGAAACACTGCAAGATAAAACAGTTCAAATTTGTGGCAGGATCATGTCAAACCGATTGATGGGTAAAGCGGCATTTTTTCATATTGAAGATATGAAAGGACGTATTCAGATATTTGCAAAAAAGGATATTTTAGGTGAGGCCGGATTCAACCTTTATAAACTTCTCGATATTGGAGATATTGTTGGTGTTACTGGTAAAGTGTTTCGAACACGTACCGGAGAAATTTCGGTAGTGGGCGAAGAATTGGAAATACTAAACAAATCCCTACGTCCTCTTCCCATTGTAAAAGAAAAAATAGAGGACGGAGAAAAAATTGTCTTTGATCCATTTTCAGACAAAGAGCTGCGCTATCGGCAACGGTATGTTGATTTAATTGTTAATCCGGAAGTAAGAGAAGTGTTTATCAAGCGATCCAAAATTATTAGTTCAATCAGACATTTTTTAAACGGAAAGGGTTACTTGGAAGTCGAAACGCCAATATTACAGCCAATTTATGGTGGGGCTTCAGCAAGACCGTTTACGACCTACCATAATACACTCGATATGAATCTCTACCTGCGTATTGCAGATGAATTGTATTTAAAGCGTTTGATAGTGGCAGGCTTTGATGCGGTATACGAATTTGCAAAAGATTTTCGCAATGAAGGAATGGATCGCTTTCATAATCCCGAATTCACTCAAATGGAACTATATGTTGCGTACAAGGATTATTTCTGGATGATGGAACTTGTCGAAGAAATGATCAACAAGACTGCGATTGATGTTTTAGGTAGTTCCAAGGTAATTTTTCAAGGCACCAAAATTGATTTTAGACCTCCATGGAGAAGACTGCCACTGTTTGAAGCAATAAAAGAATACACCGGTATTGACATTTCTTCCGCAGACGAGAATGAGCTTAGGAAGGTCGCGAAGAAATTAAATCTTAAGATAAAAGAAGAGATAGGATCGGGTAAAATTATCGATGAAATTTTTGGTGAATATGTTGAACCAAATCTGGTTCAACCGACGTTCATTATGGACTATCCGCTGGAAATGTCACCACTGGCAAAACAACACAGGGATAATCCGAATTTAGTAGAAAGATTCGAACCAATCATTGCCGGTAAAGAAATTGGTAATGCATTTAGTGAATTAAATGATCCTATGGATCAGAAGGAGAGGTTTCTTGCACAAATGAAATTAAGAGAAATGGGTGATGAAGAAGCGCAGATACTGGACCAAGATTTTATACGGGCTCTGGAATATGGGATGCCTCCTTCGGCTGGATTAGGAATAGGAATCGATCGATTGACGATGATCTTAACTGATCAACCATCCATACGAGATGTCATTTTTTTTCCTCAAATGAGGCCGGAAAACTAAGCATGGGAAGTCAAATTTATTTGAGTTTTAGTATTTTATTTACAAGAGAAAAGTTCCTATGAATTATGAATCGTTCATTGCACTTCGCTACTTTAGGGCAAAACGGCGAACGGGATTTATTTCCATTATTACCTATGTTTCAATTTTTGGTGTCACAATTGGCGTCGCCGCTTTAGGGATTGTACTTTCTGTTTTTAATGGATTTGAGGGAGAAGTACGCACCAGACTCATCAATGCCGATGCACATATCCGGGTACGCAAATTTTATTCAAAAGAAATTGAGAACTATGAGGAGTTAACCGACGTCATACGCACAATTCCGCACGTTGTTGGAGCTTCTCCGGTTATTACCAGAGACGGCGTTCTTAGATCCAGGGATAATAATCACCCCACCTTTATTCGAGGTCTTGATCCGTTAACAGCAGACCAGGTAACCGAACTCCCAAGCAGTATCGTAACAGGACAATTTGATTTGGGAATGCAGGAGTTTGAAGGAAGGGATTATCCAGGAATCATCTTGGGACGATGGCTTGCAGAAAATCTACTTATTTTTAGCGAAGGTCAATTGGTCACGTTATTTACGATTCCCGAAGATGCTGGAATAATGACACCACCGAGGGTACGACAATTTGTTGTTACCGGAATTAGTGAAATTGGATTTTACGAATATGACAAAGTGATGGCCTATATTTCAATCGAAGCCGCACAAAAACTTTTTGCGCTACCCAAAGCAGTTACCTGGATCGAGGTAAAACTTGATGATTACAACCTGGCAGGGGAGGTAGCACCCGTTATTACGGAAAAATTGGGGGGATATCCATTTGTAACCAAAACATGGTTCGAGTTGAATCGCAGTCTTTACAGTTGGATGACAATTGAAAAATGGGGAGCATTTATCATACTTAGCCTGATTATTATGGTTGCTGCCTTCAATATTATTAGCTCACTAATCATGATTGTAATGGAAAAAACACGGGACATCGGAATTCTAAAAAGTATGGGGGCTCCCTCAAAGGGGATCATGAAAATTTTTCTGTTTGAAGGTCTCATTGTCGGTTTTCTTGGAACGGTTCTTGGAAATATTATTGGATATCTGATCTGTTATCTGCAGCAGAGGTTCGGATTCGTCAGGCTTCCGGGAGATGTTTATTTAATTGATAAACTTCCCGTGGATATTCAATATCTGGATTTTATAGCAATCACAATCGCAGCTATAATTTTGTGTTTAGTTGCCTCGGTTTATCCGGCATTCAAGGCCAGTAAACTGGAAGCTGTGGAAGCAATCCGATATGAGTAAAACGGTTACAAAAACGAGCATAACTCATTTAATTCATGTTTTTGAAATCTATAATGCTGTTTTAAATTTTTTGCTGAAAATTTAATTATACACACTGAAACTAATTATGAAATCATTTCAATCTTATATACTTAAGGCAGTTAATATCACCAAAACCTACAAATCAGGACCAGAAATAATTGAGGTCTTAAAAGGAGTTGATTTTCAGATCACGGAGAAAGAAATAATCGTGATAATGGGTCCATCAGGTGTTGGAAAAAGTACCTTATTAAATATTATTGGAACGCTAGATAAGCCAACGAGCGGCGAACTTTTTATTGATGGCAACTCAGTGTTTAATTTTAATGAACAAAAATTATCTAAGTTCAGAAATGCTTACATAGGCTTTATTTTTCAATTTCATCACCTTCTACCGGAATTTACCGCTTTCGAAAATGTGATGATTCCGAGAATGATAAAAGGTAATAACTGGAAGGATGAGGAAGAAAAGGCGGTAAAACTTTTGACGGATGTGGGTCTGGCGCATAGACTAAACCACCGTCCAAACCAGCTTTCAGGGGGAGAACAACAAAGGGTTGCGGTAGCAAGGGCGTTGATGAATCAGCCCAAACTTGTTCTGGCCGATGAACCAACTGGTGATCTGGACATTCACAGTAGCGAAGCATTATTTGAACTTATTATTGAACTTAATGAAAAATATAATCAATCATTTATCATTGTAACACACAACGAAATGTTTGCCGAAAGAGCCCATCGAGTAATCCAACTTTGGGATGGGAAAATTGTTCAGGAACATCAATCAAAAATGTAATTGAAGCCAATTGATTAAATTTTTCAATCTTTAATTTCTTTCCCAAATGATACCCGATAAAATTTGATTTTTGTTCATGACATTTCATTCGCCCGAACAACAACTCCGAAAAATTTCTCTGGATAATATTAAGGGAATAGGCAGCAATAGAGTCAGAGCGCTGTCTTCTATGGGAATTACTAATATAATGGAATTAATTGAATTCAGACCTCGCAGATATCTGGATCGCGGCAAAGTTTCTCCCATTAATAAATTAGTTCCGGATGAAAAAGCAACTGTCTTCGGTGAAATTGTTTCAAAAAAAATAACTGCGAGGGGTAGAAGAAGATTGATAGTAACTATCTATGATGGGTATGGACTATTGGACGCGATCTGGTTCAACCAGGTACACTATTTTGACAAAATTTTCAAAGAACGCCAAACTGCGGCTTTTAGCGGAAAAGTTACTTTTTTTAAATCCTGGCAAATAATTCACCCTGATTTTGATATTATCAATGAAAGCAGGCAAATGCTTCATACTGGTCACATCATACCTCTTTATCCGGGCTCCGAAACACTTCGGAAGGCAGGGTTGAACAGTTATGGAATGAGGCGCATCATTTCATCAGTGCTTCGAAAATATCGAGAAAATATTGTTGAAAATCTTCCTGCATACCTGGTGAAACGGTATAAATTAATAAAACGTTCTGATGCCTTTCAGCAACTACATTTCCCCGAATCAGAAAAATTGCTGGAACAAACACTACGACGGTTTAAATACGAAGAACTTTTTTTTCTCGAGCTGCTAATGGCCCTCCGAAAACATTTTTATAAGACACCGGTAAAAGGCATCCAAATGAATATAGACAATAACAGAATAAAAAAGGCAGTCGATTCACTTCCCTATGATTTAACAGATGCTCAGCGAAAAGTACTAAGCGAGATGTACAAAGATCTTCGCAGTCGATATCCCATGAACAGATTGTTACAGGGGGACGTTGGATCCGGAAAGACAGTAGTGGCCCTCTTAAACCTATTAATGGTTGTTTCGAGTGGTTTTCAGAGTGCATTGATGGCTCCGACTGAAATACTTGCTCAACAACATTATTTTAACATAATCAATATTCTAAATGCGGATGAGGTGAAAATTGCCCTTCTGATTGGAAGCTTAAGGGACGGTGACAAAAAAGTACTCCACGAAAAAATTGGGAATGGGGAGATTGATCTTGTCATTGGAACGCATGCCCTAATTCAGGGAAATGTACAATTTAAAAAATTGGGATTAGTAATTATTGATGAACAACATCGCTTTGGAGTAATGCAACGCGCAGAGCTTGTTAAAAAAGGTTTTAACCCACATGTATTGGTAATGACGGCGACTCCCATTCCAAGATCTCTGGCACTCACACTCTATGGAGATTTAGATCTATCAATAATAGATGAACTACCACCGGGCAGGCAAAAAATTAAAACACATTGGCGAACTGAAGAAAAATTGAATCTCATCTATGGTTTTGTCAGACAAAAAGTTAAAGATGGGCAACAAGCTTACATCGTTTATCCACTCATTGAAGAATCGGAAAAGTTGGATTTAAAAGCTGCAAAAGTGGCTTATCGAAGGTTGAGTAAAGAAATATTTCCGGAGTACAAACTGGCTCTCCTTCATGGAAGACTAAAAATAGAAGAGAAAGAAAAGGTAATGCAGTTGTTTAAAAAAGGGAATATCGATATTTTAGTATCCACTACCGTAATCGAGGTGGGGGTAGACGTGCCAAATGCAACCATTATGCTAATTGAGCACGCAGAACGGTTTGGTTTGAATCAATTGCATCAACTAAGAGGTAGAGTCGGAAGAGGTGCTAAAGAATCCCATTGCATTTTAATTACCCCTGAAAATATTAATGAAACCGCACAACAACGGATGGCTATCATGCAGAAAACCAACAATGGTTTTGTCATAGCAGATGAGGATTTACGCATTCGAGGAAGCGGTGAATTTTTCGGAACCCGTCAACACGGGATTCCAGATTTAAACTATGCAGATTTAATTCTGGATCATAAGATAGTCAAGGTAGCACGGGATGATGCATTTGGTATTATCAAAAAAGATCCGAAGTTACGACTTCCAGCTCACACAAACTGTCGGGATTATTTTAAGGGAAAGTATTTTGAAAAGTTTCAATTGGGTAATATTGCATGATCTGTATACAATAACAATTTATGATATGATTTTTGTTTCTCAAATCGTGATTCTTTTTATTTCGCCGAAAATCAAGGGGAATAATAATACTCAATGCTTCTACATCCACTCATTGTTCATTTCGCAATAGCTCTTCTGTCAGTGGCTGTTATTTCTGATTTACTATTTCTGGTTACAAAAAAAAATGATTTCTGGCAGATTTCGAATTTTTTGCTCATCTTGGGAACGATTGGAGCAATCGCAGCGGTATTAACAGGAATTCAAGCACAGAAACAAATATCTATTTCGCCTGACCTAGAAGGACTGGTCCGTAGTCATGAAAACTCCGGCAAATTGACGATGTGGATTTTTATAACTTATACAGGTTTAAGGCTCATATTACAAAAATTGAAGTTGTTTGATACGGTTTGGAAATGGGTGTATTACATCACTGGCATTGTTGCCCTCACCTTATTGTTCAGGACAGGTTTGTTAGGAGGTGAACTGGTCTACATTCATGGTATTGGTATAGAGAAATCCGCAGAACCTGACTTAAAAAAACCATCATTCAATGAACAAAAATTTTAAGGTGATAAACATTATTCAATCAAACGGGACTCAATATTGTTGCGAAGAAATTTACTTGGCTATATCATCATTTTAAGAAGTACTCTTATTTCGCTACAAATGTGAGGTTTCCAAAATTTTTATACTCCCGTTAGTGGTCTCAATAAAGATAAGTGGCCCTCCTTCATTAATCTTGCCACGGATCGTTTTCTGATTGTGCTTACCCTCAATCTGGAGGGGGAAATCGGTTTTTATTGAACCATTGGTAGTCTCTGCATTAATTTTACAGTTAATATCCGTTGGAAGAAAAACCGTGATACTGCCATTCGTCGTGGTAAATTCCATCTCCTTCTCATTCAATACATTTTCAATTTCAATCTTGAGTGATCCATTTGTTGTGTGTGCACTCACATTTCCGCTGAGGTTTTCTCCCTGAATACCTCCATTGGTGGTTCGCAATCCCAGACTTCCTCTCACTTGTGATAGATAGAGTTTTCCATTGGTGGTCGAAGCATCTATATTGGTATTCGCCGGTACATAAACATTATAACTTACACTATAGGAAATATCATCTCCAAATATCCAGTTCCAGAAATTCCCGTTGTTATTGTCTCTTGGAGATACTGAATGGATTCGGATGAGATCGTTCTGATGCTCTATTACAACTTCAAGCTGTTTTAATAATTCTTCGGCTTTCTCTCGGCTTTTAGCTCTAACCTTTTTATAAGCCTCGATGTATACTTCATTCTTATCCCAGCCTTCAATGGAAATTTTTCCATTTGTGCCTTCAATCTCAACTTTTCCATTCGATTCAAAGAAAATTGATTTTGTAAATGATTCATCAGAGTTGTAGGGGTAGCTCCTTCCAAATAAAAAGAGAGAAAACATGAAGACAAATAGCACGACGTTTTTCATTGAGCTCATGAAATTTCCTGTCACTAATTCGAATTTATGAATACAGAAATGCCATAATTAACCGGATCATCAGGTGGGTTTGTATTCCAGTTATTAAAAGAATGAGAATTGTCAGTAACAAAATTTAGTTCATATTCTCCTTTCTTTAGGAGAATAATAGTTTCGATCATTCTATTTTTTTTCGCTCCGCCCGCCCAACGGGTATTTTCATACGTCATTTCCCAGACTATCTCGCCTTCATCCACATGCTCAATCCAACCATAATCATACATTTCATCCCAGCTTCCTTCCCCAATAGCATAAATCCGAACCTCGGAATCCTTCGCTAAAATAAAGTTTTTGCTAACATGTTCTTCATCCTTAACTCTTATTATTCTAGCAACCAGATTGGGAGCAGTTTCATCCTCTCTCAACTGTCTGATATTTTCCTCATTATACTTCACATCTGCTGGATAAATTTTAATACCCCAATTTTCAGGTTCGTACGGCTTGGTTGTATTCCAGTGCCGATATGAGTGGGAACGATCGGTTCTATAATATACCATATAGGACCCACGGGGGAGTGTTATTATTTCATCAGTCATGCGGTTCTTGTCCCCGCCCCCGGCATGCCTTGTGTTATCATATTCCATTTTCCAGACGGTTTTACCGCTGGTTAAATCTTCAATCCATCCATAGTCAAACATTTCTCCATCGCGACCCTCACCAAGGGCGTGTATCCGAATTTTCAATTCTTCTTTTAGCTCAAATCCCTTACCAATTAATTCATCATCACCAACCCTAATGATCTGAATGATTGGATTGATTTTTTGTTTTATTAGTTCCTGAATACTTTTGGGATTAAATTTGCCAGGGACACCCGTCATCGTAATTCCATAAAAATAAGGATCGTAAGGGGGATTGGCATTCCAATTCCCAGGTGAGTGTGATCCATCACTAACGTAGTATACCCAATAGTCACCGGGTTCTAAGGTTATGCGTTCTCGCCAAATTCTGTTTTTTATCGCCCCCCCCGCATGATCACTATACTCATACATCATTTCCCAAACTTTTTCGGAATTTTCAGCTCGTACTATCCATCCATAATCGAATTCCTCACCCTCAAATGCTTCTCCGATTCCGTAAATGTCAAATACACCCCTCTCTTTAAGTGTAAAACCATACTGAAGGAAATCAGAATCATCAATATTTGTAAGCGAAAAAACTGCCTGCGATTTACGAGCCTTGTGATATTTTTCAATTACTCCGGCATTGGTTAGCTCATCAATATCTTCAATTGAAACAATCCAGTCTTCTCTGGAATATTCATACGAATCTTCACCCCTCAACAATTTATCTAACAGTTTTCCCAGACTAAAAAAACCATCCTCATATTCATGCAGATACGGTGTTTGAGCTGTAAAGTACACCTCGTATTCGCCGGCGGCAAGTCGAAATTTCTTATCAAAACTACGTTCAAGCCGACTCCTTGATACTTCTTCAGTATTTTCAACGGTCATATACCAAACGGGAGTGCGAGTTTTCGCATCTAAAACCCAAGCATATACAAACATACCTGAAGGATCTACCTGAAAGCTGCGAATTTTTTTTACCGGTTTATGAGAACCTGCCCCTCGAACATTTATTTTTACTTCTTTTGAAGAGTTAAGAACAAAGCCTTCATTCTTAATTTGTCCCTTTCTTATGGAGCGAATTTCCAAAATATTATCTGACTGAGCAATTAGAAAAGGACAAGATAATGCAAGCAAAAGAAATGTAATTATCTTTTTAAAAAGTGACATCAAATCTCCATTGGCCATTCTTATAGTCAAGCCTTGGTGCCGCACTTAACTTTTCACAGATATTTGCTAATTAAACAACTCTTCATGTATTTCTTATTTCTTTACCTTCATGGCAATAACTTACGCATGCAGACAGTTTAAAGTTACATAATAGATGAATTTCACGACTCCGAGCTTTACAACAACAAAACCAATAAAATCAATTAGTCGAATAAATAGAAGTATTGAAACTTTTTGATGAAATTTTATCGAATATTTGTGGAGAATATTGGGTCTGAAAAGAAAATTCTATTTTAAATAATGTAGGGTTTAGCAACTTTGGGATATATGCACTGGACTTCGATTATTTTCCAGTTCCCATTAATTTTGGCCAGAGTAGCTTGTAACAAATCACCTTTTTTTAATTTTAGGTAAGCGCTCGAATTTAAACAGACATTTTTTATTGCCTCAAGATAACTGATCTCTAAAATATCCAGAGTCTTGCCAACCCTCGAATGTAATTCGGTGACTTCATAAATTCCAGAAATCTGCTCCGGTTCCTTCTTTCCGTTTAATAGAAGTGCCTCCAGCACGTCGTATTCATTTAAATACAGATTTAATGCCTGTACAACCCTAGGTACTTCTGTCTTTACCTTTTCATAATAATTTAAAAAAGAAGATTTGTAATCCAGTCCAAAATTATTCTTCAACCAAGAAACAAATCTGGCAATGGTCCAAAATATATGAGGGATTTCCCGGTGATCTTTAAACAAAAATTGCTGGACAATCCAACACGACAAAAATTCCAAAAGGTGTTCTTCATCAAGTTCCGAAGAATCGTTTACGTTCGCATATTCAATCAAAAATTCCTGAAATAAGTCAATCTCATTGAAAATTATCTTCTTTTTATCTGGAAGTTGCTCGGCGATATCCTCTTTGAATCTATCGATGAGCTTTTCGATGAATTCAAAATTGTATTGCCATTCCTCAACCTCCCGCTCATCCTGCCATTCATTTTCATCAGACCCCCAGGTTGGTTTATAATCAGTCGCCTCTTCAGATGAAATAAGTTCTTCAAAATAATCCATTGCAGGTTCGAATGGTTTCTGTAAAAGTGACTGTCCTTCAGTTCTAATGAATTCTACCATAACATTTTCGATAAATTCCGCTAATTCAATCAAATCAATATCTTCTTCTTCTACCTCCAGTGATACCTCTTCCGAGTAAAAGTTTAATAGCGTATCCAATATAATGTGATTCATGAAGTGAATCCGCATGCATTGCTCTTTTGGAATGTTTTCGTTTCTGAAAGAATTGAAACTGAACAGATGCTTGTTAATGTGGGCGTTTTTTTTGCAGTCTTGAAAATTAACGACAGAATTCATATCAATGGGACAGTTAAAAGAACACGAGCCGAAGCAGTTGTCTTTGAGAAAAAACTCGAAACTATCTCCAATATTAAAACTCAGGGTACCAATATTATCGAATGACAATTTGAGATCAGATTTTTCCCGTTCTTGTACGAAGAAATGTTTTTCAAGTTGATTTCCGACATGATTGATAAGGAGGTAAACAAAAAAATCGAGATTTGTCAATTCATAAATTTCTTTATCCCAACTTTCTACAAACTCTCTGGCTGATATGTAAGATTTTTGATAATTTTCTGACAAGCAACTACCTCCGGGCGATTGAGATCGAATTTAACATATACCCCTTAAGCTGTCAATAAAAAATTAGGAAGATATCTTTAATATATGATCTGATGTTGTTCGAATCAATCCTCTACGAAAGTTTCATCTCACTTAAAATTGCATTTAACTAAAAACATTACTGTAATAAATCAGAACGCACAACATTACTCGTGCGAATGTGTTCCTGAAACTGTAAGAGATAAAGTTTATAATACAGCCCGCGTTTCTTAAGCAACTCCTGATGATTTCCTTCCTCTTTCAATATGCCTTTATGTAAAACCAGTATTTTATCCATATTTTGAATTGTCGAAAGCCTGTGTGCAATCACTAATGCGGTTCGATTTTTTAGCACGATATCAAGCGCATCTTTAATTAACGCTTCAGACTCACTGTCAATATTTGACGTGGCTTCATCTAGTAAAAGAATAGATGGATTTATTACCAGCGCTCTTGCAAGGCTCAAAAGTTGTTTTTGTCCCATTGAGAGATTGCTACCCCGTTCCTTTACCTCATAAGAATATTCACTTTTTAATTTTCTAATGAATTTATGGGCATTTACCATTTTAGCCGCTTCAACAACTTTATCATCGGGAATATCTTTCCGTCCTAAACGGATATTTTCCATGATTGTCCCTGAAAAAAGGAAAACGTCCTGCAACACGATCGCCATATGACTGCGAAGGTTGTGCAGATCCCAGTCTTTTAAATCTTTTCTGTCTACAATAATCGAACCTTTCTGAATATCATAAAATCTTCCGAGGAGTCGAATGATAGAAGTTTTTCCGGCACCGGTATGTCCGACTAAGGCATAACGATTACCTGCAGGAATTGAAAATGAAATATCCTTCAACACAGATTCCGAGTTATATGCAAACCAGACATTGCGAAATTCTATTTCACCACTCATAAATTTTTGAGTGTGACCAACAGCGGGCGAGGTTATTTGAGGTTGGGTATCCAACAGCTTAAATATTCTTTCTGAAGAGGCGAGTGCACCTTGTAATACATTATATTTCTCAGATAAATCGCTGATTGGGCGAAAAAACATACGTGCGTACTGAATAAAAGCAATCAATACCCCAAGCGTTACTATCTCCGTTGTAATTAACCAGCCACCTCTGAATATTATGATTGCCAGTGCGGTGGCACTAATTATTTCCACGGCGGGATAAAACAAGGCATAATAATAAATGGTTTTTATAAACGCTAATGTGTGCTGCCAGTTTATTTCCGAGAAATCCTCAAAATCTTTTTTTTCCCTATTAAATAATTGTACGATTGACATGCCCGTAATATGTTCCTGTAAGAAACTGTTGATTTTGGCAAGATAATACCTAATTTGGCTGTATGAATGTCTTACTTTTTTTCTGAAAAGAAACGAAATAAAAAATAATAAAGGAATTACGGAAAAAGTCCAGAGGGCCAAGTATAAATTAATAGAAACCATCATTATGACAATTCCGGTGATCAAGAACAAATCTCCAAAAATCATAACCAATCCTTGAGTAAACATTTGGTTTAATGATTCGACATCGGAGGTTACCCTGGTCATCAATCTACCTACCGGGTTTTTGTCAAAATATTGCTGATGGAGTTTTTGAAGGTGAGTGAACAATTCCTGTCGTAGATTGAATATTATCTTTTGACCAATATATTGTGTTAACAAAATCTGAAAGTATTTAACAGCAAAGCTACCGAAAAGAATGCCCAAATAAATCACAATGATTCTTACCAATCCGGAATAATCTTCAGGAATGATATAGTTATCTACAGCGATCTTTGTTATATAGGGGCCAACCAAATCCAAACCTACAGCAGCGATGATCATAATGACGGCAATGACAATTAAATGCCAAAAGGGAATTCCATAATGAAGCAGTCTCTTGAGAAGATTCCAATCATAAATCTTTCCACTTACGGTATCGTCGTCAATATTTCTCTTCGCAGTTAGTTTTTGAGAGGATTTACCAAGCGTTTTTTGCATATGTCGGTATTTATAAATAGTTGAATACTTGTGGAAACTATTGGAAGATTTTTTTCTTAATCAACAGCCAGGTATCAAAAAATATTCATAACAATTACATTCAGTAAACTATAATATATAAACAGAAACCATAATGTTTCATTTAAAATTCTTATTTTTCGAAATTTGTTATCCTAATAATCAGGCAGAAGAAATAGAAAATCTTTTTAATAACTAAAAAGGCCACCAAAAATTGGCGGCCTCTAATTTGAGTTAATTTCATTTTAATATTAATATTCTATTGATTCACCCACATTCAGTACACGGGATTTAAAGCCTTTTGAATCAGAAAGTCTTACAAATTCCTGTGGATTCACGTCAATTACTTCAAATGTTTTATAATGCATGGGAACAGCCATGTCTGGTCTCAGAAATTCGAGAGCTTTTACAGCATCATCAATCCCCATTGTAAAATTATCACCGATCGGCAGAGCGGCAAGATGGATATGATTCAGGTCCCCTATTAATTTCATGTCATAAAATAATCCGGTGTCTCCGGCATGATAAAAAGTTTTATTATCCATTGTTAATAAAACTCCTGTGGGATTCCCGGCATATGTGCCATCGGGCGTTACCGAACCATGATGAGCGATCGTCAATTTAACATTTCCGAATGGGAAATCGTGCGCACCTCCAATATGCATTGGATGACTTGTTATACCTTTTGAATCACAATAAGTTGCCAGTTCGAATGGGGCGATGATGGTTGCTTTATTTGACTTGGCAATTTCCAGGGAATCTCCAAAGTGATCCCCGTGTCCATGTGTTAGAATAACATAATCAACCCGGATATCGGAGGGTTTGGCAGTTGCCAATGGATTTCCGTTTAAGAATGGATCAATAGCAACTTTCCCTTTGCTTCCTTCAACAACAAAGCCTGAATGGCTTAAATAAGTTAGCTTTGGCATAATTACCTCCTTTTTATTTTACTCGTGATTCAACAAAAAAGGGAATCCAATGGATTCCCTTTAATTTTTGTTAGTTGTAAGTTTTTATAACGGATAAACGCTTATCTTTAGTCGTTTCCGATCTTTTCGTTCGAAGCTTACCTTGCCATCCACTTTAGAAAAGAGGGTATCGTCTCCGCCTTTACCGACATTATTACCCGGGTGAAATTTTGTTCCACGCTGACGCACTAAAATGCTTCCTGCAGTAACAATTTCACCACCGAAAGCTTTTATACCAAGTCGTTTCGATTCGCTATCACGGCCATTTCTCGAGCTACCAACACCTTTTTTGTGAGCCATATTATTCCTCCATCACCTAAATTGTGACATCACTAATTTTAATTTTCGTAAAAGCCTGTCGATGTCCCTTTTTTATCTTATAGCCTTTTCGCCGTTTCTTCTTAAATACAATAATTTTTTTATCCCTGCCATGCTCTACAACTTCTGCTGCAATTTTAGCACCTTTGACAATGGGAGAACCAATTTTAGTTTTTGAACCATCATAGGTTAGCAAAACATTGCCGAATTCAACTTTTTCACCCACCTTTTGATGCAATGTCGGCACTTTAAGAACTTTATCTTTCTCCGCCCGAAATTGCTTGCCACATATTTCAACAATAGCATACATTCAGCCAAACTCCCATAAAAGGACTCTTAATTTTTTAGCCTATAAATATAATATTTTCTATTATTCATTACAAGCCAAATTATAAAATCTAATTTGTATGTGAAACAAGCTTTTTTTGATTCATCAGAAAACTAGTCTCATCAAATAGTATTTTCATTCGAAAAGTAATTATAGATTTAGAGGAATATATTGACACTATGTGAGTTTTTACTCGTTCTATTGACCCATAATTTTGGGTAAGTGATTCCTAATGGCGGTTCATTTTAAAAAATAGTCATAAAATAATTATAAGAACTAAATCGCCTCCTTTGCTTCCATAATAATATTAATTTTTGAAAGATAATTTTTTAAACTTGATACCATTCGTTTAATTTTTTCTTCATCTCCAATTTCTGCATATTTTTTTATGTGTTTGCCTACCGTATTAATCCAATCAAATCCGTAAGTTTGACTTTCATCTGACATTTCTTCAGCAATAGCTCGGATTCCAGTGAAATCATCTTCCAGTAAAATCATTTCAATGACATTCAAATCATTTTCACGATTCTTTAGATATCTTAATATGTTTTCCTCAAACTCGGCATTTACATAGACTATTATATTATCATACATTTTCTTCCCCTGAAATTTAATTTAAGATTCTATTGTTCTTGAAGAAAAATAGACTTTAAATATTTTCATTTACCCTCAATGAACCACATCTTCAGTAATCATGCTTTCAAGAGCATTCTGTAATTCGCTACTGCATATTTCAAGTTCGTTGTACATTTTTGAAATTGCCTCCAAATCATCTGAATTTGCCAATTTTTCCATTTCTTTCGCAACCTCCGCAGCTTTATCGGATCCAAAATTCAGGTAGACACCCTTCAAATTATGAACAGCATTCCTAATGGTTGAAAAATCGCTCTGTTTTATGGCATTTCTTACGTCTTTTAATCTTTGTGGATATTCTTCAAGATATAAATCACTCAGGTCTTTTAATAAGCTCAAATCTCCATTTACCCGGTTCATTAAATTTTCACGATCTAGAACTTGCAATTCTGTTTTGTCATTATCATCCTCGATAATCAATTCATTCGCCTGATCAACGATTTGAATTTTCTCTGTCAGGTATTTTTGAATCATTCTCCGAAGATCATTATTTTTAATAGGCTTGGATAAATAATCATCCATCCCTGCCGCCAGACATCGATCCTTGTCCTCCTTCATTGCATGGGCGGTGAGAGCAATGATTGGAACACGATTTTCTCTGTCTTTCCCCAACTTTCGAATTTCCGCTGTTGCCATCAAGCCATCCATGACAGGCATTTGAATGTCCATTAACACAAGATCAAAGTCGAATTTTTTCACTTTAGTTAACGCCTCTTCGCCGTTATTGGCAACCTCAATATTGCAATTCATTTTTTCAAGCATTTTTATCGCCAGCTTCTGATTTATTTTGTTATCTTCCACAAGCAGGACAAGGGGATTCCTACCCCATGAAAAAGAACCCGGAGCAAGAACTTCTGCAGAATCATCGCTATCACTGTCGCCATGATCTTTTCCCTGCTCGAAAATCCTAAGAAGATTATTCAGTAGTTCGGACGGCATAATGGGTCTTGTTATTTGATTGAGAACTCCTAATTCCCTGCACCTTGCTCTTTCCTTTAAATTGTGGGAGGATAATATCATAATTATGGGAATATTTCTTAGATCAGGATCTTCCTGAATTCTAGTGAATAATTTAAATCCATCTATATCAGGTAGATTTGAATCCAATAGAACTAAATCAATTTTGGAAACTTGTGTCTTATTCCTAGCTAATCTTTTTACTGCAGATTTACCATTTACGACGGAAATTGTTTTAATGTGCCAATGATTTAACAACTCGGAAAGAAAACTTCGAATCACCTCATTATCTTCTACCACCAAGACATTTAACCCTTCTAAAACAGTCAGTTTTTTCTCAATCTGGTTATCCTTTACATTTTCCGGTATGGTTAACTCAATGGTAAAATGAAAGATGCTGCCAACCGTTCTTCCTGCATCTGAGGGAGACTTATACCCTGGACTTTCAACCCATATTTTTCCATTCATCAAAGTACTTAGCTGTTTGCATATCGCTAATCCTAATCCCGTACCACCATGGCTTCGCACCGTTGATCCGTCAACCTGGGCAAAGGCCTGGAAGATCATTGCCTGTTTTTCTTTTGGAATACCTATACCGGAATCGGCAATTGAAAAATGTAATCTTATTTTGTTATATTCTTTGGACTCTTCCTTGACACGTATAACAATTTCGCCCTTTTCTGTAAATTTGATGGCGTTACCAATAAGATTCATTAATATTTGTCTCAAACGTCCTGAATCCCCTATAAGCGTATCAGGAACTTCCGGGGATACGTGATAGATCATCTCAACATTTTTTTCGTGCGCCCGCACCGCGAGAGTTTTGACGGCTCGGCTGATAGCCTCCCTCAAGAAAAATTGCTCTGGAAATAGTTGTAATTTCCCTGCTTCGACTTTTGAAAAATCAAGAATATCGTTAATAATGGACAAAAGGGCATCGGCTGATGATTTAACAGTTTCGAGATATTCTCTTTGTTCGGGAAGCAAAGTCGTATCCAGGGCAAGCTCGGTCATTCCAATGATTCCATTCATTGGAGTACGAATCTCATGGCTCATATTTGCAAGAAATTCACCTTTCGCACGTGTGGCATCCTCAGCTTTTTGTTTTGCTAATTCCAGCTCAGTCACTGTCTGTGCCAGTTCTCTGGCTTTTTCTTCAATCGATTTTTTTGCTTTTCCCAGATCTCTCGCATTTTTTTTAAGCTCATATTCCGCCTTTTTTCGTTCGCTAATATCCGTTAAAACACCGATATAATGGGTGAGTTTATTGTCTGCTCCCCTTACCGGAGAAAGGCTCATATCCATCCAGATTTGCTCTTCATCCTTTACCTGGACAGAGAAGACCATATCACACTTTTTCCCTGACTTTATGGCATTCAGCAACTTAGGCCAGTCAGGATGTTTCGTTTGCTTTTCCTGCAGAAAAAGAAGGGGTCGACCAATTACTTCGGGTGCCCGATATTTAGTGATTCGTTCAAAAGCTCTGTTTATATATATAATGGGCATATCAGGATGTCGTATGTCTGCGATTACAATTCCATTACTGCTTGCTTCAATAGCCCTGTTTCTAATTTGAAGCGTTTTTTCAACCTGTTTTTGCTTTGAAATATCGCTACAGACAAAAATAAAACCGATACAATTTTTCTTATCATCAAGGATGCTATCAGCAGAGAGAAGGGTTGTTACTATTCTGCCAGCTTTTGAATGGAATTCAATTTCACCATTCCATGAATTCTTTTCTTTTAATTTGTCAAAGACTTTTTCAAGAGAAGCCTCTTCCACTGAAATCGTTCTCATACCTACATTATGATTTAATGTCGCCAAATCATAACCGTATAAATTGGTGAAAGCCCTGTTTTGATAGATGGAGTATCCATTCTGGTCGGTGATACATACAGAATCACTGGTGCTTTCGACTGCCGTTCTAATCTGTATAAACTGATTTTCATATTGTTTTCGTTTTGATATCACAAACAAAAGATATGATATTACTAAAATTGAAAACAGCACAAGTATGGAGAGAAGTGTAATAACCAGAAAGTTCTTATACCAATCAAAGGAGGCAAACGGACCAGACTTCAATAAATCATTTAAGTAATATTTTTGGTCTTTAACCTCAAGAAATTCATAATTTTGATTAACTGAAAATTCGCAGTAGATTTTGGAGGTCAAATCGCAAATTGACCTGATTTCTGTATGTTGAATTGAGGGGCTTGTCGTTCCAGATTGTGTTCGCGGAAAATCCGGATGTTTCTGAATCGAAAGTAAATTCAAAATCAGAATGCAAAAAAAAGCAGTCTTAATGATCAAGTTTTTTGAAATCCCTTTCATGAATAGATCCAGCCTTTGTGTTAAATATCCATGTGAATTGACCTTGAAAATCTATCCGGAGATTCAGAACAATCAGATCCAATTCATCAATAATTACTATCGAAATTTAATCCCAAATGTAAAATGCTTTTTTATTGTTAATCTTAATATAGATTCTGATATAAAAAGCCAGCTTATGAGGACGGAAAAGTGATTTTTGAATAATTTCAGATGAAAAAATGGAATGGAATAGTCAGAATTGAAGGGAATTTTTGGGAAAATTTAATGCGGCGTACTAAACAATAAGCTCATACATTTCAGTTGGATTCTTCAAATAGAATTTGCATTTATCAGGCGAATACTTTATGTTCAGCTAAATTAAAAGTTTATTAAAATAATTTTTGTGGATATCAATTTGGAACTGATATAAATTGTTTTTCATTCGGAGAGGCAAGTTTTCTCCGAATATCGCATAAATTATCGAATTCGTCTCGTCTCCAATTGTAGTATTATAAAATTTTGTTCGCCACATTAATATAGAAGAAAATCAGAAATTTAAGGATAAGTTTCCCAAAGTTTCCAGGGACAAAGTTGCAATGTGTGTTCATGGAGAATATGTTAGAGAATTCGATTGATATCTGCAGACTATAAAAATATCTTGCATCATGCACGAAAGATTATATTCATCCTTAAATTTGCTGCTCGATACGGTTGAGGGGACAAACCTTTTACTTGAATTCTATACGGAATTCAGTAAAAAGTTATTCTATGCCCGAGATTTCAAATCCATTCTTCGAATCGTTTATGAAGAATTGAAAAAAATTTACATCTCCCAAAATATCGAGATCGTGCTCTGGCACAATAACAAAAATATAGTAAAGTTCGAATATGACGAACAGTCTCACCAAGTTGCACCAATAAAATTCAGTGAACAAAATACACTCTATAACTACGTTCTTGAAAAACATCAAGCGGTGCTTACCAATAATTACCCTTCTTTTTGTGCAAATTTAGGAATTGAACCCACCGAAATTGGGGCAATTTCCTGGTTAGGAATACCAATGACGGTCCGAGACAAGGTGTTAGGTGCCTTGGTTATTTGGGATGATCACAAAAATCATTATTTGGGCTTGCAGGATAAACAATTTCTTACGACCATTGCCGACAAGATAAGTTTTGTTCTAGAAAATATTTACCTGTACGAATACATTTCAGATAAAAAAGGTTCCTTCAAAATTTTCGAATCCTTTTTACCTAAAGGAAAAACCAAAAATTCAGTACGAGCGGTACTAACACAATTATTACAATCCATGCTCAAACAAAATGATCTAGTATACACCGGTCTGTTTCTGCGCAGCAATTACCAGAATAAATGGAGACTTATAGATGAAGCCTATGATGAGAGGGTCTTTTCCACTATTGGTCTTGAAGTAAACAACGGGTTAACAGAACTCACCGAAGAAGTTTTTAATGGTGACCTTTATTATTTCTGGAACAAATCAAATTCTAGCCTTCCAAAATATGAGGTGTTCGCAAAGATCTACAAAAAATTCCCCGTTACAACATCTTTTATTTTTCCTTTTAATTTGAATCAAATTTATCTTGGAACATGGATTGTATGTTTTTCTGCAGCGGAAGAACATCGATTTCAAGAAGAAATCCAATTATACCGATTCGTTTTCTATATCATTACTCAACTCCTGGAAAAAAAAGCTTTGATTGAAAAGAAACGGAAATATGAATCACATATGCAACATCTTGAAAGAATGAAGGTAATGGGTGAGCTGGCAAGTGGTACTGCTCACCATTTGAATAATATATTTAGCGTTATTTTGGGTAAATCTCAAATGCTGAATAAAAAATTGGCGAACAATCCCCTCCGTAGGGATCTAGAGCTGATACTACAAGCTGCTGAGGATGGAGCAAACAGCATTCACAAACTGCAACACACCGTATCAGAGAATCATACTCATTTCGATTTAGCTCCTGTTGACATCAATGAAGTCATACGACAAGTCGTTGAAATTGCAAAACCCAGAATAGAGGAAAATGCAAAAGCCAATTCAGTAAATTATCACATAGAATTAACTTTGGGGAAAAAACCGAAGTTAGTTTCGGGAGATGCTCCTTCGCTCCGGGAGGTGATTTTGAATGTAATTAATAATGCAATTGATGCCATGCCTTCCGGTGGTAAATTGTCAATTATGACCTCCAGAAAAGAGAAGACTGTTCTAATTTTTATAAGTGATACTGGAGTTGGCATTCCCGCAAAAAATACCGATAAAATTTTTGAACCATTTTTTACGACAAAAGGCACTAAAGGAAATGGCTTGGGGCTTAGCATTGCTGCAAATATTATTCAAAAACACAATGGTAAAATATTTGTAGATTCAATCGTAAACAAAGGATCCATATTTATGCTGGAACTACCGGCACTTGATCGGTTACCAAAACAGCAGAAAAATTCAAACGATTTGCTTCAAGATATATCTTATAAAGTACTTCTTGTTGACGACGAAGGAATTGTTCGTGAAACATTAGCGGAAATGCTAGAAGAAAAAGGTTGTGAAGTGACAACGGCTTCCAACGCAGAAGAAGCAATATTGAATTTCAAAAAGTTTCAATGCGATTTGGTATTTACCGACCTGAGTATGCCAGGTGTGGATGGAATTGGTTTAGCTAAAAAACTAAAAAAGATAAATTCAGAAGTGCCTGTACTACTAATTACCGGCTGGAGCAAGTATGACAAACAATTAGTTGAATGTAATAATCAATATATAGATGGGATTATTCACAAACCATTTAACATGGAAAATGTTCAACGAGAAATTGCCAAAGTAACTTTTGGCAACGGTTCCACCAAATAAAACAAACTTTCTATTTTTGGTTTCACACAATACTACTTACCTCAAAGCTTTTATCAAATCATATTATCCAGTGTATGAACAATGATGCGTAGATAAGAATTTCTAATTTGTAAGGTAGAAACTTTTCAGTTTGCCGGTTTTTTTCAGCGAATAGAATTCCGGAGATTTTATTAATTTGCGATTGTATTCATTAAATACTATTTTTTGACAATAAGATGTGAATTGGCATTAAGCCCCCGTTTAGAGCGTGTATTCATTCTGGTGAGGAAAGGATCAAATAGAATGAAAAAGGAGATATTGAAGGAACTAATTTTGAAAAATAATCAGAAAATTATCTTTTTGACAATGGATGGATTAGGAGGGCATTCCACTTCAGAAAACTCTAAAACAGAATTGGAAACAGCCTTCACCCCAAACTTAGATAGATATGTAAGTGAGGGCATATGTGGATTGTTAGATCCTGTTTCACCCGGAATAACACCCGGTAGTGGTCCCGGTCACCTGGCTTTATTTGGCTATGACCCATTAGAATTTATAATTGGGAGAGGAGTGCTATCTGCATTAGGTATTGATTTCGAGCTTACAGGGCGTGACATACCAGCGCGTCTTAATTTTTGTACCATTGACAGCAATGGAGTAGTAACCGATAGACGTGCGGGGCGAATAAGCACTGAATTGAATCGGAAATTATGTGGTAAAATTCGAAACGATGTGAAATTGTCAGATGGGATTAGATTTTTTCTGGAAACTGAGTCTGAACACAGGGCGGTATTTATTCTTCGAGGTGATAATTTAGGAGGTAATATCTTGGATACCGACCCCCAAAAAGAGGGTGAAAAACCACGGGAACCGGTGGGAACAAATGAAGCATCAAGGAGAACGGTAAAATATGTAAAGGAATTTCTGTCCCAAGTGAGCACGATATTAAGAGATGAGCACCCTGCAAATATGATACTGGCCAGAGGATTTGCCAAATTTGACCCATTACCTACAATGGAAGAAAGATATGGATTAAAATCGTTGGCAATTGCCCAGTATCCAATGTACCGTGGAATAGCACGGCTGGTTGGAATGAAGGTGCCGCAAAAACCCGAAACCTATGAAGATATGTGGTCCCAACTCAAAGATAATTATCAGGAATATGATTTTTTCTTTGTGCATTTCAAAAAAACAGACAGCTATGGCGAAGATGGTAATTTCGATGCGAAAGTAAAAATGATTGAAACTGTAGATCAATGGAGCAAAAAATTATGGGAATTAAATCCGGATGTAATTGTTGTAACCGGAGATCATTCCACTCCATCCTTACTCAAATCACATAGTTGGCACCCCGTACCGACGTTGTTATGGGCCAAATATTGTCGGCCTGATGAAGTAACTACCTTTGGCGAACGATATTGCCGCGAAGGTAACATGGGGCGGATGGCTATGAAACATCTAATATTCTTATCCCTCGCGAATGCCCAAAGGCTTAAGAAATTTGGTGCTTAATTTACGAAAGGCAATTTAAGTGACTGAATTTAAAATTGAATTCTGTTTCAAGAGGTAGGAAGAAAAATTTAAAATCGTTTAATTTGTGGAGGCTCTAGATAAATAAATTTGGATCATAAAGAATATAATTTTCAGTTGTATCGAGAATGGAATTCTTCAAATTCTAGCGAGAAACAAATTGTATGTGCCGGGACCTCTGGTTCTAGAAACGGAAAAAAGTAAACAAAACCAATAAAAAGGGCGAGACAAAAATTATCGAATCAAAACGGTCAAAGAATCCCCCATGTCCGGGCAAAAGATTGGATGTATCTTTAACGCCAGCGATTCTTTTAAAACGAGATTCAACCAGATCTCCTATCTGTCCAAATATTCCTACAATTAAACCACTAATTAGAAGGTATTTAAAATCAATGACGGGTGTAAAAATTTTACCAAGTGCAATAAAAGAGGCTATTCCAAAAACTAATCCAAAGATTCCCCCTTCGACGGTTTTGTTGGGGCTAACATTGGGGGCAAGTTTATGTTTCCCTAATTTTCTTCCGCCAGAATAGGCTGCCGTGTCACATATCCAGATAGAAGCCCATAACACAATTAGAAATCTACCCCCTAAGTAAGGATCACCAATCGTCGCTTCGGGAAACCATTCAAGAAAATGAATTCTAAAATACAATAATGTAGCCAAAAAAGAGCTAATATAAAATAACCCCTGAATGGTTAGTGCAGAATTTAAAACTGGGTTATTTTTTTGAGGCCGGAGCTGAATCATAAAAATGGTAATAAGCGTTGCAAACATTAGCACAAAAATTGCCGGCTTGAGGGCATCAAAGAAAATAAATAAAAGCAACAAAGATCCAGAAATTACGCCAAAGGTTCGATAGGCATAAGTCTCTTTATTTTGAAAAATAGAATAAAATTCCCACAACGACATAATATTAATAATTAGAACTAACGCCAGAAAATAATAACCCCCCAAATAGCTTAAAATCAAAAGCGCTGGTATGCCCCAAACAGCTACAGATATCCTTTTTGTTAGTTCTTTCACACGCGACTCCCCGAAAGATTTTAGTTATCAGGTAAAGAGCAGTGGGGATTTACAAATTAAAAGTCTAAATAAATAAGCTGAAGGGTGAGAATCCAGTAAAAACTTTTTTAATTCTAGAAAATTACATTAAAATCAATTTATCACAAATAGCGATCAACAAATTCTTTCAATTCAAAGATTCCGTCTTCGTTGATGAGTTTGTGAAGGAATGATATCGGGGTTTCTTCAAAATATTTATTTGATACGGTTAGATTATCATTTTTCTGATCACATAATTCTTTTACGTCACTTTTGAGAAATCTAACCGGAAAAGTTCGTTTTAGTAAAATCTTATCACTTTCACCAACAATATAAAATGGTTTGTTCATATGATGTGTTAAAACAGCTATGGCATGAGTACCAGTTTTACTAATAAAGGTTGTCTCTGTAATTCGGTCTGTGCCGGTTAATACAAAGTGTGTCTCATTAACGGCCCTCGCCAGATCAGCATCGGGAATGAGTGTGGTTTTTATACCAGCTTTTGAAAGATTTAAAGCCATTTTGCTACCTTCCAATAAAGGTCTACTTTCAGTACAAATCACTTTGAACCGCTTTTTATGTTTCTTTGCTTCCATTAATATCAGTTCCACCAGTTTGCTGTAAGAATGGATTAATATAACATGGTGATCCATAATCACTTTTGAGCCAAACTGTGTAATTCGTTGAATCCTTTTCTCGGCTATTTTTCTGACCGCTTTTAGTTCATCCAACGCCATATAACGAATTTTATTGATATCTTTTTCGTCTTTAGGAAGATCCTGAATAAAGTCAATGATATGTTGAGATCTGTTGTAGATCAATGCCATCAATGGTTTCGCTCGTACAAGAGCATTGCTCAGTTTTGCCAATGACTGAAGGAGTTCTGTTCGGTTTTTATACATCTTTTTTTCGATAAACTCTCCAATGATATCCAAGGCCTGGTTTGATAGATAACCTGAACCATGCGAACGATCTCCCTTGATATCCTCAACCTGGGAACGCCAATATTCAGTATTATTATCTGACATACTATTTACCCTTCATGTTTTCATCGATCCATGCTAAGTAAGATTCATTCCCCCGAAAGACAGGAATTGCAAGAATTTCAGGCACTTCATACGGATGAAGCTTTTGAATTTTTGACTCAAGAGATGCAAATGCTTCAACCGTACTTTTAATAATCAACAGTAATTCCCCTTCATCACATATTTCGGATTTCCAAAGGTAAATTGAGCGAACATGTTTAATGATATTAACGCATGCAGCAAGGTTTTCACTCACCAGGGATTCGGAAATTGTTTGTGCGACTTCCTCATTGGGAACAGTACAAAATATAACGAGATATTCTGGTTTCATGGTACTTAGTGAAACTTAAATATTAAATCTGAATATTTATCAATCTGTTTGTTTGATTTCTATAGGGCTGTTGAGTACTTTCGAAAATCATACTTGTAGATATACTCGACATATTTATTCTCGAATTTTAATATGTATTGTTTAAAATATTATTATAAAAACTTTTGTCAATCTTTAGATTTGAGTTCTCGTAATCCCTACATTAGCATAAATTCTAATACATACTTTATAAATATTAAATGCCGAGAAATAATAATTTGATCTTATAAAGAATATATAAGTTATGCCGAATTATTAACAAGTTTACGAAAATTATCCTTTTCCTGTTATCAGATAGAATCGGTAACGGGAGAAAACCAAGGGATTGGCAAAATTAAAATTTTAATGGATCTCTCCCGTTACCTGATTATTAACTCACCCGTATTTAATTCTCTCAATGTTGAAAGTACTAAACCATCACATGTAACTACAATAAAGAAATTATATGAACACTTCAGTTGAATACGACCGTCCAGAAAGTTAAAAATAGCTATCAGGAAAGATTTTTCTTCAATAAATAATTTTGATAGTAGAGACGGTTTTTAAGAAATTGTTGTGTTGAAAACAGTATATAATGCGATTAAATTTCAGCATCATACGATTTATTTCAATTTTGTAAGAACGAATGAAATATCACAATCAGCCAAAATCTGCGATGTTTACAGTGCTGGAGTTACTCATTTTATGGAATACAGGGGAAGCAATGCTGTATTAACTACAATTCTCCAGATTTAGATAGAAATAATTTATGAGAAATAAGAATCTGAAAAAATTTGAAGCGACCGCATCAGCTTGTTCTAATCTAGCCCTAATCAAGTACTGGGGTAAGAAAAATATCGTCCTAAATACGCCGGCAGTGGGATCAATCTCCATTACCCTGGATGCACTAACTACAACAACAACTGTTTGTTTTGATTCCCGATTTAATGAAGATGTTTTTAGGCTCAACGGAACACATGCTGGATATGAGAAGGAAATCAGGGTCAGTAAATTTCTAGATATTATAAGACAACTAGCAAAATTGAACTTGCATGCTGAGGTAATTTCAGAGAATAATTTCCCAACTGGCGCAGGTTTGGCCTCATCCGCTTCAGCATTTGCCGCACTTGCATTGGCGGCATCAGAAGCGACAAATCTTTCCTTGTCCCCCAACCAGTTTTCCGAGCTTGCCCGCAGGGGTTCAGGCTCTGCTGCCCGATCAATATACGGTGGATTTGTTGAAATGAAAGTGGGAAATCAAATGAATGGCTCGGATTCTATTGCTTATCAGCTGGCCGATGAAAATTATTGGCCATTGAATGTAGTGATAGCACTTACCTCACATGCTGAGAAGGAAATTGGATCGACTGAAGGAATGGAGCACACCGTTAACACTTCGCCCTTCTATAAAGATTGGGTTAGAAGCTCAAGCCGAGATTTAATTGATATGCGTGACGCTATCAAGAAGAAGGATTTTACAAAATTGGGTGAAGTATCAGAGTTTAGTTGTTTAAAAATGCATGCGTCTGCCATGGCCGCAAATCCGGGTATCATATATTGGAACAGCACTACAATCGATCTTATTCACAGAATTCGTGAAATGAGGAAAGATGGCTTGGAATCGTATTTTACCATTGATGCTGGGCCTCAGGTCAAAATTTTATGTCAGGGAAATGATGCGGGTCTTTTGCAGAAAAATCTTTCAGATACTCCCGGGCTAAAGAAAACGATCCCGTCAGGTTTGGGGCCGGGAGCAAGATTGCTAGAGAAAAAGCTGTGAAAATAAAATCAAGAGCACCGGGAAAATTAATTTTGATCGGCGAATACGCTGTCCTGAAGGGCGCACCGGCACTAGTGATGGCTGTGGATAAATTTGCGACTGTAGAAATTGAACCGCACAGTAATGAGTATTTTAGGATAGATGCACCGGACCTAGACATTTCAAACAAAGATTTTAAGGTTCAAGAAGACGGTTCAATTGTCTTTAAGGAAAAACCATCAGAATTACAAAGGCAGCATCTGAAATTTTTTGCAAACTCTATTCAAGTTGTCTGGAATTATCTTAATAAAAATGGAATTCAATCTTTACCCATAACTCATATCAACCTCGATACATCAAATTTCTTCGATGATAATACACACAAAAAATTAGGATTGGGATCCAGTGCAGCCCTTACAGCGGCATTAATTGGTGGACTATTAAAATACTATCTCCCTTCGTTTGATTTATCAAACAAACAAAGTCTGATTTTAGAATTAGCCATTACGGCACACCAAATGGCACAGGGAGAAATCGGAAGCGGCGTCGATCTTGCCGCCAGTGTTTGTGGTGGAATACTCCGGTATCAAATTCAAAACCATCAATTCAAACAACCTCCGCTGATAGAAGAATTGACTCTCCCTGGGAATCTTCATATATTTCCAGTCTCGACCGGAGAATCAGCCTCAACCAAAATTTTCGTGGAGAAATTTAATCAGGCAAATTTAGAAAATTCGGCCAAAATGAAGGAATTAGTGAAGCAAATGTCTCTAAGTTCTACATCCGCAATCAAGAATATAAAAAAGAAAGAGGTTGGCAAGTTTTTAAATCTAACAAAGACCTACTATGAACAATTGAAAATATTGGGAGAACTTTGTGATTTGCCAATAATTTCTACTAAACATCAAAAGATAGCAGAGATAGTATATGCCGAGGGAGCGGTTTACAAACCCTCTGGAGCAGGGGGAGGAGACTTTGGGATAATTTTTTGTGATTCGAAGGAATCAATAGGAAAGATTGAATCTCAACTATTACGCGAGGGATTCAGGGTGATGCCAGTTCATATAGACTACCAGGGAATCAGAATTGTAATTAAAGAGGATTATCCAAATGGATAAATCGCGCATACCAAAATTTTATCAATATTCAATCAACGAGCGATTGAGAATTTTAAACGAAAGAAATATTCTCAGTCAAAAAGATTATCAATCCATGACAAACGGCAGAAATATCCTCAAACCAGATCAAGCGGACAAGATGGTTGAAAATGTGGTTGGGATATTCAGCCTCCCTATGGGTTTAGGACTCAATTTCCTTATTAATCAGAAAGAATTTATAATCCCGATGGTTGTTGAAGAACCCTCAATCATTGCTGCGGTTAGTTCCGCTGCAAAACTTGCAAGGGCCAAGGGGGGATTTATAAGCAAAAGTACAGAACCTATATTAATCGGACAAATCCAAGTTGTTGAGATTGAGCACACCGCCAAGGCTCAACACGCAATTCTGCAAAATAAAGATGAAATATTAAATCTTGCAAATAGTCTGCATCCCAAAATGGCAGCTCGCGGCGGAGGTGCTAAAGACCTCGAAGTAATTATTCGATCGACAGATACACGCGGTTTGGATATGATTATCGTTCATTTATTAGTTGATACCCGGGATGCTATGGGAGCAAATCTTGTAAATAGCATGTGCGAAGGCGTTGCTTCTCTCATCGAGAAAGTCACCAATGGAAAGGTGTATCTTAGGATACTCTCTAATTTGACTGATCGTTCAATGGTAGAGGCAAAATGTACGATCCCCACAAAATTTTTGGAAGGTAAAGGTTTTTCGGGTCAAGATGTCCGGGATGGAATTATCCTTGCCAGTGATTTCGCACGAATTGATCCCTACCGAGCAGCTACACATAATAAAGGAATCATGAATGGTATCGACCCTCTAGCAATTGCAACCGGGAACGATTGGAGGGCGATAGAGGCTGCCGCGCACGCATATGCAGGTCGCGGCAAAACCTATACTTCTCTAAGCAGATGGTTTAAGGATGAGAATCAAGATTTGGTTGGTGAAATCAAAATTCCAATAAAAGTCGGAATTGTTGGGGGACCACTTGAATCGAATCCTACGGTTAGAGTTGCCTTAAATATTTTGGATGTCTCATCCGCAAGGGAATTAGCAGAAGTAATGGGTGCAGCGGGATTGGCACAAAATTTTTCGGCTCTCAGAGCCCTGGCAACTGAAGGAATTCAGAGAGGACACATGACGCTTCACGCGCGATCTGTGGCTGTTGCTGCCGGTGCCACTGCAGAGATATTTGAGACAGTTGTAGAGGAACTTATCGAGAGTGGGGAAATCAAAATTTGGAAAGCTCAGGAAATTATCGAAGATATTAAACTGAGAGAACCAACAACAATTCCTGCACCAATTGAAGAAATCCCCGGCAAACCTCTATCCTCAGGGTATGGAAAAGTAATTTTGTTGGGAGAGCACGCGGTCGTTTACGGAAGCCATGCTATCGCTGCACCCATCCCAATTGCGATTCAAGCGAAAGTGGAAGAAGAAGACGAGGGAATTCATCTGGTAATACCGCGCTGGGGAGTGGAAGAGCGACTTCAAAAAGGCGTCGAACATAAACACTCCATCTACAATTCTCTTGATTTGATCCTCGAATACTTAGGATTGGTAGACAAAGATATGAGAATTGAAGTATACCCAAATGTTCCCCGAGCAATGGGATTGGGCGGATCTGCTGCATTGGCTGTAGCAATAATCCGTGCCCTTGATCGTCATTACAATCTTGGATTGCGCGACGAAGAGATAAACGGGCTTGCGTATCAATCTGAAAAACTGGTTCATGGGACACCTTCAGGTATTGACAATACCATGGCAACTTATGGAAAATTTATACTCTATAAAAAGGGAGAACCAGCCGAAATCGAAAGATTAAATGTACCGAAACCGATTCCTATTGTGATTGGATTGAGTGGGGTAGAAAGTTTAACCTTGAAAATGGTGGCGAAGGTTCATAATTCCTGGGAAAAAAACAAACCCTTATATAATCAAATATTTAAGCAAATCGATAATCTCACCTTAAAGGCACGGAAGGCGATTGAGTCGTATGATTTGGAGCAATTGGGTGATTTGATGAATATCAATCAAGGTTTACTAAACGCTTTACAAGTCTCTTCATGGGAATTAGAAGAATTAATAGAATTGGCCCGAAAGAATGGTGCAATTGGAGCAAAAATTACCGGCGGCGGTGGTGGTGGCGCCATGGTTGCGTTATGTCCGGAAAATGCCGAGAAAATTGCGACTACAATGCAAGAGGCAGGATACGATGCAATGGTAACAACCATCGGTCAATCATAGGATAAATAATGGTACAATATAATACTCAGGTCTCATTTGACGATGAGGAGTTGATTGTAGTTGATAAAGACGATAATATAATTGACTACAAAACCAAAGTAGTATGCCACGAGGGGGATGGCATTCTACACCGTGCTTTTTCAATTTTTATTTTCAATGATCAAAATCAACTCCTTCTACAAAAACGAAGCGAGAGCAAATTACTGTGGCCCTTATATTGGTCCAACAGCTGCTGCAGTCATCCCCGCAAAGGTGAAAACACAGAATCTGCAGCGAGACGCAGATTGCAACAGGAATTGGGAATTGAAACCGATCTTTATTATCTCTTTAAATTTACATATCATGCACGCTATAAAAATGAGGGGTCAGAGAAGGAAATTTGTTCCGTATTTATAGGCAAGAGTAATGGGCCTGTTCAGATAAATCGAAATGAGATATCCGACTGGAAACATATTGATTTGAGGGTACTAAACAACGAATTTCAATTGACACCAAACAAATTTACACCTTGGTTTAAAATGGAGTGGGAAAGAATTCAATCCGATTTTATGAATAATATCGAATCATTATGATCTGATAGATGGGAATGGAATTTGCCAATATTGAGCAAAAGCAAGAATTGCCGGTGATTTTTCTCAATGTAATCCATCGAATGCAGTACTCAAGAACCATATAAATCTAATCTAAGGGCTCAAACCCTAACATTTCTAACATTTTATTCAGATTATTTGTAGGCAACTCACATTGAAAATTCTTACAAATATACGCAGTCGGTTTACCTTCAATGCTTGACATATCTTTTACATAATTTGCAATTTTGGAAATTCCGGGCATTCTGTCTTTCAAATCTTTATATATGACAACTTTATTTGGAATGTATTTACTGAATAAAGATTCAACCATTATATCGAATTCCTGGTGAGAATCATCAGCTACAAATACAATTTCGAAGGAAGGACCGACGACAAAATCGAATGCAGAAAACAATAATGAGCACGCAGCAACATTACGATGAATCTCTGTTGAAAAGGCCTTTCCGATGAAATTTGCATAATTCTCATATTCCAAACGTCCTGTTAATCTGCTTAGTCTGATAAGATTTAACATCATTACAGAATTTCCTGATGGAACTGCCCCATCGTAAATTGATTTTTTTCTTACTAACAGTTCCTCGGCATTATCCGCGGTGAAGTAGAAACCCAGATCTTTATCATCCCAAAATTGTTTGATAACTACATCGTTTAATTCGAGAGCCTTTTCCAGATACGACTCCTTACATGTAGCCTCATACAATTCAAGCAATCCCCAAATCGTGAATGCATAGTCATCCAAATATCCCTGAATTGCAGCCTCGCCGTCCCGATAGCGATGCATCAGTTTGTTATCACCATCCATCAGACAACGAAAAATAAATTCCGTTGCTTTTTCTGCCACCTCCGCATAGGCTTGCTTTCCAAATGCTCTGGATGCCTTTGCCAATGCTGCAATCATCAGCCCATTCCAATCCGTCAGAATTTTATCATCTTTTAATGGATGAATTCTGCGTTTTCTCAGATTAAACAACTTTGCCCGAACAGATTGGATAATTTTCTGTAAAACCTCTTCCTTAATATTTAAATCTGCTGCAATTTCTGGAATTGATTTTTGTAAATATAAAATATTCGAACCAGTTTTCCTATGCGTGGACTCTTCTTTATAATTGCCCTCTGGAGTAATATTATATACCTTTTTAATTAAATCGGCTTCTGTTTTCTCCAACCCTTCATCAATTTCATTCTTTGTCCAAACATAAAATTTTCCCTCCTCCTCCTCGCTGTCGGCATCCTCTGCAGAATAAAATCCCCCGTTTGCATCGGTCATATCCCCTAACACGTATGTGAAAATTTCCTCCGCAATAGTTTTGTATACATCTTTTTTTGTCGCCTGAAACGCTTCGGTATATGCCATTGCTAGTAGGGCCTGATCATACAACATTTTCTCGAAGTGAGGCACCCGCCACTCCCGGTCGGTTGAATAGCGATGAAATCCAAATCCCAGCTGATCAAATAATCCGCCCTGTCTCATTTTTTGTAATGTATTCTCAACCATTTTCAAGGGTTTCGGATTTTCGGTACGCTTCCAATATCGCAGTAGAAAAAGAAGATTATGGGCGGTGGGAAATTTTGGGGCGTCTCCAAAACCGCCATATTGAGGGTCATAATTCCGATTAAGCATTTCAAATGATTCATCGAGCAACTCCCTCCGCAAATCTATGTCGGGTTTAATATCTGATATTTGATTCAATGCTTCGGATATTTTATTTGCATTGGCAAGAAGTTCATTCCGTTGATTTTCCCACAATTCCCTGACTCTCGGAATCAATTCTAACATACCTGCACGCCCATGAAGGTTTTCCTTCGGTAAATAGGTAGCCACAAAGAACGGTATTTTATCGGCGGTCATCATTATTGTAAGAGGCCATCCTCCGCTTCCGGTAAGCATTTGGCATACCGTCATATAAACATCATCCACATCGGGGCGTTCTTCGCGGTCCACTTTAATGTTCACAAAAGTCTCATTGAGCAGCTTCGCCACTTGCTCATCTTCAAATGATTCATGTTCCATCACGTGACACCAATGACAGGTCGCATAGCCAATGGATAGAAAAATGGGTTTATCTTCCGTTCTGGCCTTTTTGAACGCATCTTTACCCCAGGGATACCAATCTACAGGGTTTTCCCCATGCTGGAGTAAGTAAGGGCTTTTTTCATTTTGCAAATGATTGAACACAACCTTTGATTTATTCATTACTTCCCTTCTTTGAGATTTGAACTGAGCTATAAGATAAATCGAGGAAAGAATAACTATAAATATTGATACTCCAAATTGTATATGTTTGCTTTTTTTGATTTTATTCGGCCAATCTTATATTTACTGTTTGATTGTAAACCTACAAAAATTGTTTTAGCAAACCAAAATTAAAGTCTTTAACATTGAGGAAATATTAAACAAAAGCGTAATATAAATACTCAGGAAAAATGAAATGAAATACTATTAATAGATTAAAGAAATGGTTCAAAATCTTTGTCAATATACACAATGAGATTTTGACACAATTAGTTTTCTTTGAGTTAATCTTTTCTCCCACACTACAAGAGTGTTTGTATGAAAACTGAGTAACCATTGATTATGATTAATGGCTGAAACCTCATGGATGAAGTGAATTATATCACGGAGAATAATTAATATTGATATGGATATCATAAAAAAACTGAATGGTGAAACAGATTATCAAGAGATTTAAAAGTTAGTGGAGAGCGGCCCGTTTTTCTTCTCAAACATTCAACAGGTTTTTATACCTCATTAAGCCGCTGGCAGTTCTTCAAGGAATTTGCTAAAAAATATTCAATCATCGAATATTGGTATGTTTTGGAACAAGAGAACGGAGAAATTTCACAATCAATTTCTAAAAAAACCGGGATCCGTCACGAATCACCTCAGGTTATCCTATTTATGAATGGTCTGGCGGTTTGGCATGTATCAGGATGGGAAATTTGCGAAAGGGAATTGTTGAAAAGAATTGACAGAACAAATAGCGGTTTATTTTCAAATACTTAACCTAGAGGACAAAATCTTTAACCAAATCCAGAAATTTTTCCGGCGCATCTGCATGAACCCAGTGTCCGGCTCCTGGAATTGATTCAATCCTGGCGTCGCTAAAATATTGTCGTATGAGATAAACGTCTTCCGGTTTAACATAATCGGAATTTTCTCCGCGTATAAAAAGACATGGATTCTCAACGACCAAACCTTCCTGTATATATCCACTTATACCCTCTAAATTATTGTAAATTGCTTTCAGATTAATTTTCCATTCAAGATTACCATTGTGCTTCCTGTAAAGATTCTTTAATAGGAATCCTCGAACATTTTTATCGGGAAATGTAACGGCTAATTGCCGATCTGCTTCCCGAATTGTTCGGACTTTGGATACATCCCATGATATCAGCCATCGAATTAATCCTTCAAGATTGGTACGATACTTTTTAGGTGCAAAATCCACAACGATTAATTTTTGAACCATTTTAGAGTATTTTGCTGCAAATTTAATTGCAATACCACCACCGAGAGAATGGCCCAAAACATTTGCAGACTGTAAGTCGTTATCAATTAAAAATTCTTTTAAATCCTCAATCATTGCGTCTGCCGAAAATACATCACTATGGGGGGAACGTCCATGATTTCGCAGGTCCGGAAGATAGACCGTAAAATTCTCCGCAAACTTTTTACCAAGCGTAAACCAGTTATCTGAAGACCCTAAGATCCCATGGAGTATGACCAAAGGAGCTCCATTACCAAATTTTCTAAAAAATAGCTGCATTTAAATTGAGAATGGTTTTGGTAAATTTTAAAATGACGGCGGATAAAATAATAAAAACAAATATTCTACTCTGCAGTTACCAAATAATGATTGGGAATAGGTTGACGTCCAGCATATCCATCCTTGATACTATGAAAATACTTGACCTCCGTTTCATCGCTTCGCCAGCAGAGAAAAACCTCATTGCCATTAATGATTGCCGGAAAATCCACTAATCCCATTGAAAAATTCCAATCCTTATAAAAACATCCTAACTCTTCCAGCTCTGAGAAATAGGTATCAAGTTGTCTGACCAATTCCTCAATTTGAGGATGATTGTCCGCTTCCTCACCCAAAATCGTCGCCATACTATTGATCTGATGACCAACATCCAGAATATCCTTTACGATTCGTTTAACCAGAGGAAGTGTTTCTTGCGCTTCATGAGGTGTAAAATATTTTTTAAACTGCATCTTTCTACCTTTTATTTAAATTGTATCTTGAAAGATTCGCTGGATAGCTAAATTCAAAATATCAAATCTCCTGGTTAGATTAGTAAATTATTTTTCTTTCCGAAAGTTCCTCTGACCTAAAATTACACATTCACGAAGCCCTATTTTTAATATTACTTAAACAGTCACTACTTCATCGATCATTGCGCCTATAAGAAAATGTCAATAAAGAATCTCATTTTAGCGATATATTAAGTCATTTCTTTTATAAAAATTACCATTGAAGAGAATAGCGACGGGTCGACTACCCATGAAGGCTTCCGCATCTTGGATCTCGGCATGAATATGTAAATGAGGCTCGGAACTGAAACCGGAGTTCCCCACCTCCGCAATTTTCTCGCCCTGGCGAACCGAATCACCCTCTCGAACTAAAAGACTGCCAGGTTTAAGATGAGCAAGCACAATATTAATTTCACCAAAATTAATGGTGATATAATTCCCTCTAAAATTTGTAGTATCCGGTTCGGCTATCTTCGAGTTGTCAATGCCCTCGACTGCAATTTTAACCATCCCATCACAAGGACTATAGACTGGCTCTCCGTATATGGCATAGTTATTAATATTTTTTGGATAGAAGCCATAACATCGATTCCCTATTGTATTCAGTTTAGTGATATCCAAAGAATATTTTAAGGGAGATTCGGGATGATGATGGTGATTTATGAAGGGACTATCTCCGCCTTGAATTACCGTGAATGTGCCTTTGTGGAGAGGAAACTCCAAAAAAACAGAATCACCGGAATAGGTAAATCCCGCCACTGTAAATAAAAACATCGCGGCAAACATGATGGTTGCAAGGCTTGGGATCACAACCGGAAACCATTCTCCCTGTTCTCTTTTTCTATTAAAGGGTTGATGACGAACTTTCCAGAGTGAAAAGAAAACACCGCTCAGGTAGCCAAGAAATACTACATACCTGAGATAATAAGAGAACCAACTCCAGGAACCAATATAGAATATAAGAATTATATAAGCCCCGGCCATTAAAACGAGCAAGATCCAATCCAATTTGCATTTGAATTTTGCTCTCCATATCCACATTAAAAATGAAATTGGAATGATTAAATTCGTAAAAATTAAAAATATAAGATTCAATACCATTTCTTACACCTGGGAAAATCAGTCCATAAAATTAAGATTCACATGCTCTTTAAAACCTGAAAGGCAAGTAGCAACCATCCAATTAAAAAGCAGACTCCTCCAAATGGGGTTATAATTCCAAATCCTCCTGCTCCTAATATACTGAGAATGTAAAGACTCCCCGAAAATAACAAAATACCAATCAGAATCGTTATTCCGGCCCAATTTAATAACAACGCATTCTCAAGTCTTTGAACAATCAGACCAATTAAAATTAGACCCAAGGCATGATACATTTGATATTGAATCCCGGTTTGGAACGTTTCCATTAGCTCAGCAGATATTTTTGATTTGAGACCATGAGCACCGAATGCGCCGAATCCTACCGCAAAAAAAGCCAAAATACTACCGGACAATATAAATAATTTTGACATTGTTCCTCCAATGATCCGTTAATAACTCAAAAAATAATCTTTTGAAACTAAATTAAACAATAATTTCCTAAGTTAGGCCGCTTTATGGTTTTCAGAACGATGATTTCTTATTTGTTTGATTTTCCAAATATCTAATAAAGTCAGCAAGGTATTATAAGTTCATTTTCAAATATCATTCGAACATATTTCATAATTTTGACAAAGTACAAAATGGATTTCCGTTGAATATCAATAAAATCGAAGCCGAATGTAAGTTATATTGTTAGAACAACCATTCAACAAAGCAGATTAGACGATCCCATATAAAAGGGCTGGCTGATAATAGCAAAATAAACTTTACTCTGCCTGATTTATTGATGATATTATCAGTTCCAAAAACGAGTATATAAAAATGTTTACCTATCAAACAACAGTAAAAATCCATGATACCGACGCTGCCGGCTTTTTATTTTTTGGAGATCAATTCAAAATTGCTCACGACGCATATGAAGCATTTCTTGATGCAGTGGGATTTTCAATTCAATACATCATTCAGGAGGAAAAATTTCTGCTACCGATTGTCCACGCCGAAGCGGATTATTTTGTGCCGTTATCTGTGGGTGATCGAATCACGGTTCAATTACAAATTGAAAGTGTTAGTAAAACCTCCTTCCAAATCCTGTATGATTTTTTGAATGACTACGGAAAAATTGTCGGAAACGCAAAAACAGTGCATGTTGCAGTGGATAAAAATTCCAAAAAGAAAGTCTCCTTACCTGATAAATTTGTTGAAGCCATTCAAAATTTTTAATTCTTGCCCAGAAAGCTTCTACTATTTTTCCCCGTTTGGTTATTACATCGCGTTTTTGCTATCTCAAGAAAAATTTTTCTGTCTGGTTTTATCCCGATAAATGGATCATTTTCAGGCCAATGAAGATAAGAACCGGGAATTTTAAATGAAGGCAGATATTGTTTAAGATGTTCTTTAAATCTGGCCGGTTTGAAATCTTTTTCGGAATTAACTTTAATAAAAGCAACTGGTCTTTCACCAAATTCCTTGTCGGAAAACGGAACTACAATTGCCTCACTCACTTCGTCCAATTCAGATAAATATTGCTCAATTTCTTCCGGGAAAATATTCTCGCCCCCAGAGATGAACATAAAATCTTTTCTGCCAAGAATTCGTAGATTCCCACTTTTGCTTAAAATCCCAATATCACCTGTTCTAAACCACCCATCTTCATCGACTAATGGTGTAATCCTATTCTCCACTACATACCCTCTAGCCAAGGGCAATCCCCGAGCTAAAATTTCATTATCCAATTCAAATTTAATCTCTCTGAATTCTAAAATTTTTCCTGATGAATTAAAATCCAATTTGGATATTCCAGATCGGCCAGCAGTTATTTGAGAGGCCATCTCCGTGCAGCCGTAACTTGTAATCACAGGCAATTTTTTTTGATACGCCATCTTCAGAAGATTTTCCGGAATAGCGCTTCCTCCTAATAGAATTGCCTTCAAGTTTGACAAGTTCTTTATAATATGATGTTGTTGCAGAAGACGATATAGTTGAGTTGCCACCAGAGAAATATGGGTTGGCTTAACATTTCCTATTGCCTCGTCTAAGGCGGTGGATTTTTCAGGAATAGCAACTGCAGAGCCACTAAGAATTGTGCGAAATAGTATTGCCAAACCTCCAACATGAAATAACGGCAACGAAAGAAGCCAAATATCATTTTTCGAAATGACAATATTCAAATTTGAACCGAGGGCATTGTAGTAATGATTTTTAAGGGTATGCAAGACCGCCTTAGGTTGAGTAGTGCTGCCGGAAGTAAGTATTACAGTAGCATCTTGTTCCAATGAAACATTATAATCAGGTTCTTGATCTAAAAAATTTGCTTCATCGATTTTCACTATTTCTTCCAGCACAAAGACTTGTCTTGTTTCAAATTCACCCGGCTTGCGAAAATTCGCCGAAGGGATGACAATACTGCAATTTATATTGTCCAGCATGGAATTTAATTGTGATACAGGGTAGCGATAATTGAGCGGTACTGCAACTGCTTTAAGACCAAAGAGAGCCATCAGCAATATAGGATATTCCAGACAATTATCGCTTAAAATGGCCACCCTATCATCACCTTTAATACCTTTTTTCAAAAGATTTTGTGCAGTGGCTCGAATGGAATTATAGTATTGCGCATAATTAAACTTTTTTCCAGCACTAAGAAGAGCCAGTTGTTTGGCATATTTTTTAAAGTAATCAAATAGCAAAATTTGGGTGCTTTTCTAGGGTTTAAACAGATATTATTATGTGTATTTAAAAACTTAGGTCAATCTTCAAAAAGCCTTTATCATGTTTTTGTCAATTACGATGCCCCTATAATAGACTTCATCAACATCGATTTCTCCATTATTAGCACGTGCCGGCTCTAAAAGAACATCCTTTTTAAACCACTTCATTGTATCAAAGCCCATTGCGGTATTTCCGGGATTCAAACTCGCTGCAAAATTGACAATCGCCGCCAGCCCAAGACCACTTTGGAATGCACAACTCAGAACAGGATATATTCCTAATATTTTTCCTTCCCGGATAAACCTGACGCATTTTTCAAATCCGCCAATAACGCTTGGTTTTAAAACCAGTGCGGTCGCGTAACCAAATTGTTTTAATTCAGCAGCAGAAATCTCTGAGAGGCTTTCATCAAGGGCAACTGGAATTCCGGTAGCATGATGAAATTTCTCCAAAAATTTATTCTCTTGTAATGGCTCTTCGATGTATTCAATTATACTTTTATTGACGGTATTCGAAAACATCATAGCATCATCGAATGTCCATGACCGATTTGCATCCAATCTTAACTTAATTTTTCCTACATAATATTTATTTGCCCGTCTCACTAATTCTATATCCTCATTCACTGATTTGCGGCCTACTTTCATTTTGATTGTCGTGAATCCATCCGCGAGAAGCGTTGAAACCTGAGATATTATTTCGCTATTTTCATTATTCACTAATCCATTAACTTTTACTCTTTTTTGATAATTTGATGAAAGCAGAGAAGCTAAACTGATTTTACGACTCTTTGCCAAAAGATTCAAAATAGCTGTTTCAATTCCAAATCGGACCGAAGGAAAAAGACGGAAATCAGAAAACCAATTCTCAAATCCACTATTCAATTGTTCCAGATTCTCAGGAAGGATTTTATCAGATAACTCATGCTGCAAATATTTCAACTGTTCAAAAGCCATTTCAAGATTTTCATCATGCAGCCTGGGCAGAGGAGCAATTTCGCCGTAACCAAATTCACCGGAATCATTACTAATTTTAATGAGATATCCGCTCCTTGTCTCAATCATTTTGCCAAAAACCGGAAGTTGCCAATGCAGAGGAAGTCTATAGCGAAATATTTCAATATTTTTTACCTTCAAAGAATCCATCCAACCGAAAAGATAACACTATACAAAAGAGAGATTTTCCCGGTTCGGGCCAACGTATTATTTAGAACCGAGCCTTCAACATTTGAAAAGACATTCTTAATGGATGGAATTGCAGGTATTACAATTAGCAGGGAGGCAAGGGAATAATAATGTGCATTGGTAAGAAATACTAAAAAGGCAGGGATTGCGCATGCTAAAATTATCGAAGTTAAATATTCAAAACGGGCGAATCCGGATCCAAAGCGAACCGCAAGAGTTTTCTTACCTGCTCTTCTATCGGTATGAATATCCCTCAAGTTATTTACCGTTAAGATAGCCGTTGCCAATAAACCGGGAGAAAATCCGGCAATAACCACAGCGCTATTTATATCCAGTGCCTGAACATAATAAGTTCCACCCACCGCGATCGGTCCAAAGAATATTAACACAAAAAAATCTGCCAAACCAGTGTAGCCAAGCGGGAATGGCCCGCTTGTATATAAAATTCCAAATAGAATTGAGAATAATCCAATGATCAGAATTGGAAGTCCGCCTCGCCAAATAAGATAAATACCTAATACGAAAGCCATAAAAAAGATAAAAATAAATGCCTTTTTCATTATATCAGGTTTTACCAATCCTGCCTGTGTGACACGTAAAGGCCCCAGTCTTTCGCCATTATCAGCACCACGCAGATGATCATAATAATCGTTAGCAAAATTCGTTCCAATTTGAATAAGAATGGAGCCCAAAAGAGCGACCATTGCGGATGGCAAATGAATGATATCATCGTGAAGAGCCATTGCTGTACCGATAATCACTGGAGACATTGAGGCCCACAACGTCTTAGGACGGGTAGCTAATACCCAAATTTTGAATTTTGAAAGTTCCATCCACAGAACAAAATCAATATTTCATGGGAGGTAATTTTTGTAACTCTTTTCCAATTGAAAAGCTCAAGTCGTTATGGTCTGCGGGTAAATTTTGCAAAGTCAGGTTTTCTCTTTTCCAAAAAGGAATTTTTACCTTCCTGACCTTCTTCGGTCATGTAAAAAAGCATTGTGGCGCACCCTGCTAATTCCTGCAAACCAGCCTGTCCGTCACAATCGGCATTAAGGGCAGCTTTCAGACAACGGATGGCAGTCGGTGAATTTTCCAAAATTTCCTTACACCACTTGATAGTTTCTTCTTCCAGATTTTCCAATGGAACCACTGTATTTACTAAACCCATCTCTAACGCCTGCTGAGCATTATACTGCCGGCAAAGAAACCAGATTTCCCGGGCTTTCTTTTGGCCGACAATTCGCGCCATATAGCTTGCTCCATAGCCACCATCAAAAGATCCTACCTTAGGACCAGTTTGCCCGAAAATTGCATTTTCAGCAGCGATTGTGATATCGCACATCAAGTGCAGAACGTGCCCTCCCCCAATTGCATATCCTGCCACCATTGCAATTATCGGTTTTGGACAGGTACGAATCTGTCTTTGGAAATCGAGCACATTTAAGCGGTGGACACCGGCATCATCAACGTAGCCGGCTTCTCCACGAACACGCTGGTCGCCGCCGGAACAGAAGGCCTTTTCCCCCTCACCGGTTAGAACAATAACACCAATCCCGGCATCGTCTCTTGCATCTCCCAGAGCGGATATCATCTCCTTTACGGTAAGTGGCCGGAACGCATTTCGCACCTCCGGACGATTGATGGTAATTCTAGCAATTCCATCAGCTTTTTCATAACGGATATCTTTAAATTCAGCGGCCCTATTCCATTTAATTAGATTCATTGCAGGTCTCCTTTACTATTTCAATCCATACAATTTCGAATTTTCTTCGCTTCATAATAGCAAAGAAAGTTAGCAATCTAAAATGGAAGTCGCAAAGTAGGAAATTTGTTTTTAAATGATATTTCCAGAAAATATTCAATTCTTATCGAAAAAATTCTGAATGATATTTGTATACTGGAGAGGATTCTGAAAATGAACATTGTGGCTGCAGGCCTCTATAACTTTAGGATGAAAATTGTGATTTTTTAAAACCATCTCGCCGGCAATATTCTTAAATTTATTATCCAGTTCGCCTACAATTAAGAGCACCGGTACTGAGAGTTGAGGTAATTCCTCCCATAGCGAGGGTTGCTGAGCAGTACCCAAAATATTCAAACTCTCCAACAACAATGCTGGCTCATTTTTCATTCTGGAATCAATCAGCTCCTGAAACTTCTGGTGTCTCTCCAAGTTTGCAAAGATGGGTTGCTTGTACCATTCTTGCACAAAATCTGGAAACTTTTCATTTTTAAGAGACTGAGCCCGTTGGGCATCCTGCTTAATCCGTTCCTCAATCTCCTTTTCACTCTTTAGTCCCGGAGAGGCGGATTCGAGAACTACCTTATGAAAAAAGTCTGGATACCGCAGTGCAAGATATAAAGCGATTCTGCCACCCAGCGAATATCCCACCATGTGACACTTTTTTACCTCTAATACCTCGAGGAGTGAAATTAATGCCTTGCCAACTCGTCCGAAGGTAAGCTTGGACCGTCCTTCCTTAATTGTCGTTTTACCATGAAAAGGTAAATCAATGATTAGACAATTAAATTCATGTTGCAGAGAATTTATTACATCGAGCCAATCTTCACCTCTTCCCATGAAACCATGGATAAAGAGGATTACCGGTTTATTCTTTTCTCCATAAAATTCATATTTAAAATCAATTTTAATTGTCATAATTTTTAGTTCTTCAAAGCATTTTTAATTTCCGATTGTATTCTTTTATGCAATTTCAGATTTTCTTCGCGATCCGTAAACACTTCTATAAGCGCCGATTCATGATTTTCGATTGCCTCAGAATAAAATTTCTCAAACTGTAGTAAAGAATGGGGCTGATAATATTTTAGTCCGAACATTTCAGCTGCATTACTAAAAGTAAAATCATGGGGCGTTCCAAAATATTCTTCGAAAATATCCTCGAACTGATGAATCGGAAGAAATGAAAAGATTCCACCACCTTTATTATTTATTAGAATAATTATTACCGGTCTTTTGCAGGCTTTTATTAGGGAAAGAGAATTTAGATCGTGAATCATCGCCAGGTCGCCAATGATGAGAGTTACAGCTCTATTTTTTCCTGTGCCTAAACCAACTGCGCTTGCCAGAGTTCCATCAATGCCACTTGCACCGCGGTTGGCCACAACTTGGGCCGGATTACCGGATGCAAACGAATACATATCCATATCACGAACCGGCATACTGTTAGCCAAAAAAAGTAGATGATCTTCAGGAATTATTTGTGATAAACGCCAGGGTAGCGAAATCTCAGATAATTCGGTTGAATTCTGCACAAATTTTTCTAAAACGGAGCAGATGCGATTTGAATTTTCCTGCAGCACTTTTAGTGATAGGGATTTTTCGCTTTGATTTAAGTAAGGAACCAATTCATCACAAAATGCGGTTATTCCCGACTCAACGCGAAGCGTAACAGAGTGAACGGGATCCTGGCGGAATGGATGATTCTGAATTAGAATATATTCATCAACTTGAAGCTTTTCAATAAATTCCAGGAGCCGCTTGGAAACAAACGTCCCTCCAAAGTGCAGAATGATTGCAGGTCTATTTTGCTCTAGAAAACTACTATCCAATAACATTTGATCATAATAGGGAATCATGTTTTCAGTAGTATTTCCCAATCGAAGGCCTGAATTTATATCCGGAAATACCGGCCAATTCAGCTTCCCAATGATATGCTTAACACCTTCCATTTCCTTTTCAATTTCCAATCTTCCAAGAATGACGATCCCTTGATCTGTGTTGTTTATGGCGGCAGCTACCTTTCTTATAATGGAATTACTCGCTTTGGAAGTTTTCAGGGGATATATGGTGAATGGATTCTCTTCATTTTCCCAACCATAAATCGGTTTCAAATAATTATCTAGCTGCATTCCATTAGTGGGTGCCAATGGTTCCCGGAACATACAATTTAAGTGGACCGGTCCGGACGGTGAATTAGTGCTCTGATATACGGCCTGGTCTACGGTCGTCAAAACAAACCGGGGATTAATATCCATATCAGGTGCCGGAAAGTCAATATGCCATTTTGCATATTCACCAAATAATCGCACCTGATCGATGGTTTGATTTGAAGCAGTTTTGCGCAATTCCGGTGGACGATCCGCCGTAAGAAGAATCAAAGGCACTCTATTTTCAAAAGCCTCGATAACAGCCGGAAAAAAATTTGCAGCTGCAGTTCCTGATGTAGAAATCAACACTGCTGGTTTTTCAGCACCGCGGGCGTAGCCAAGTGCATGAAAAGCGGCGCCTCTTTCATCATAACATATAATATGATTTGCCTTTTCATTTTTTGCTACAGCGGCAACCAAGGGTGTGGAACGTGACCCGGGAGATATACAAAAATAATCAATCCGATTTCTAATCAATTCCTCAATGATTAGAGAACCCCAAATAGAATTAATATTTGATCGATTTATCATCAGTTGTTTCTAGAATATTGATAAAGCTGCCAATTTTATTTTCAATCTCTTGCCATTCAGCAAGTGGATCCGATTCAGGAAGTATTCCGGCTCCCGAATATAAATGTAGCCAGTTATCTTTCATAATCCCGGATCGAATGGCTACGGCAAAATCAGCCGAATTCTGTCCAATCCATCCAAATGGACCAGCATACCAGCCACGCTGAAATTCTTCAATTTTACTGATTTCACTCAGCGAGCGATCTGTGGGCACGCCACCCACTGCAGGAGTGGGATGTAATGCAGATAAAATATCGGAATCAGAAACTCCCCTTACCAACTTTGCCTGATATCCGCGATAGAGGTGCTGCAGGCGAGCTGTCTTTAAAATTTTTAATGTATCATCCTTTCGGACGGACTCGCAATACCGATTTAACACATTTTCGATATGTTCGCAGACAAAAGAGTGTTCCTGAATATTCTTTTTGGAACTTAAGAAAGCTGTCTCAAGCTTTTTATCTTCCATTGCATCGTAACTTCTTTGATAAGTACCGGCTACTGCTTCGGTATTAATATCAATGCCGGTCCGTGTATAGAGTCTCTCGGGTGATGCACCAAAAAAAGCGTTTTCTTCATGGGGTTGAAAATAAAAATGAAACGAATCTTCCACCTGAGAAGTTAATTTTTCTAATAGTAATAGGGGATTTACCTTTTCCGAAAATTCGAAAGAGGTTCTTCGCGCCATCACTACTTTTTTTAATACGCCATTCGAGAATAAATTAAACGCGGACTGAATTCCGTAGTACCACCCATCATAATTTGGCTCATCAATACGCGCTACGATTTCAAGACCATCTTGGTCAAAACTATGCAAACCGAATCTTCGTAAGACTCGCTCCTGCTCCATTTCAGCGTTAATGAGTGGTGTTGAATATTTCGGATTTAAATTATATGTTAAAAATACTTCCTCTCTAATTCGAAATATTTCTATCTCCGGTATAATAAATTGGAAGGACTCAAAATTTTTCCAAATCTTATCCAATGGTTGAATCGGATTAAAACAAAAACCTCCGTAATATTTAATCCCAGAATCAAAATTTTTGAGATTTTCCTGCAATTTTCTAACAATTGTGGGAATGGCTGTGCTCCCGTTACATGCTATTCTATGAGCAGCTCCAATTCCTGCCGCCTCAAAATCTCCTTCCCGATTCCGCCAATAAAGCTTTACTCTATTTTTTTGAGCTCGAAGCCATAAAAGTATGTCAATATTTTCGATTTTTTCTTCGAAACGGTGGATAATTGGCACGTCATCAGAAATGAATTTATCTCCGTTTTTATCCTTATGTTTTTTTACATTCTCAATTAACTTCTCTCTGGCAATTTTTAGCGATGAATTTTTTGACATGATTTCTTTATATTCTGTGCAAAACTAAGGGTAAGTTAGTTGATTTTTGTACCTAAAGACCTAATAAATTTTATCCCCACGGTATACTGATGCGACACCAAAGGTTAAAGGCTGTCTTTTAACATTTTGAAAACCGTTTGATACTAACAATTTTCCAAATTGTTCACCATACGGAAATGTCTCCACTGTCTCATTTAAATAGTGATAGGCATAACTATCTCCGGAAATAATTCCACCAATTTTAGG